>ERZ724505.606-NODE-606-length-22558-cov-4.726214_pt1 | contig 22558 bp, 22 predicted proteins | sample MGYA00376038_ERZ724505 | MGnify/ENA primary metagenome ERZ724505 (study PRJEB28724, sample SAMN07190884) | wastewater metagenome | isolation source: effluent of sewage treatment plant in Hong Hong | place: Hong Kong | collected 2016-03-17 ...
CCGTCAGATGTAAACACGCTGAGATTAGTTGCTTTTTCAATAACATGGTTGTTGGTAATAATTAATCCATCGCTTGTAGCTATTATCCCCGTGCCCGCCCCTTGAGTTGTCTGCGTTTGACCAAAGAAGGTGAAACCGGTTGATTCGGAGGTTATAGAGACAACACTTGGTGAAACCTTCTTCACAACTTCAATTGTCGCCGAACTTTGCTCAACAAGTATTGACTGACGGCTAGTCGGAATAAGGCTTGAGCCAAACCTGACGAACAGGAAAGCCCCAACTGCCCCGCCGATAAGGCCGGCGGCCAAAGCAAACGCAACTATTTTGTTTAATGGATTTTTTACAGATGATTCCTTAACGCTGTTCTTTGTCTCTTCCTTTTCCATATCCCTCCTTTAGGTTGTTCCGTTCCATCTTGTACCAGTAATCACTATAGCTAGTATAACCCCTGCAATTGATACATATTCAACAAGTCTTCGGCGACTAAGTCTTTTGGCTGAATGAGCAGTATAAATACTTAACATACAGTAGCCAACACCTAGAGTAACAATTGAGGCTTGTGGAATAATCATTATCCCGTCGGCAATAATATAGTTCACCTGCCAGGTGTGAAGCACCCATGCAATTTCGGCCGCAATAAGCGCCCACGATGCCGCAATGATTTGAGCCGCTCTTTCTCCCCTTTGCTGCAGAACCCACCATGCATTTAAGAAGCTAACTACCCACGTTGCAACAACTACAATCAGGTTTGGCCAGTCCCAATATGCGGACGCCAAAAAAATTGAGCCAACTGCCAGCATTTGGTTTGCCCCCACTAAAATCAAGCCAAGATTCTGACTGGCCTCGATCTTTGGTCGATACATCAGCCATAAAGCATATACAACAGCTAATACAACCTGCGAGATTACTGGGAATACCGATTGTCCAATCGGGGGTCGCGTAAGCGAAACTAATGAGACAACACTTAAACCAAATATTAATTCTGGCGATATGTTGATAAAGCCTGGCCACGTTCGGTTGTTCTTGAACCATCTATATAGGGGCTCCGCCACAACAATTATTGCAGCAAGCCAGCCGTATCCGTAATGAGCAAGTAACAGGACTGCAATCGCAGCCAATACCTGCAGTAGTCTAATAACTAGAATCGATTGTTTCATAAATTAGCGAGTTTTAACTTTGTAGTCGCTTCCTATAATTATAGCAACATCTGGGCTGCTTTGCTGAGAAGAGCTATTTTCGCGGGTAGCTTTCTCTGCTTTAACCTTAAATCTGCGCTCAAGGTATTGAACTGTATAAGGTTTTTTGCCGCCGGTGTAGTCAATTATCCTTGTCTTGGCTGCCGTTTCGACTAAGGTGGATGAGGAAACCGCATTGTAGTTGTAAACTTTTAGCTGCCTCAAAACAGCCTGTACATTAGTCGCGCTTGTTCCGCCTACTTCGACCAGCGCGTTCTCTTCTTTGAGGTAGGAATCGACGAATATGGAGTGAGCCAACTCTTGGATCTCTGTGTAATCAAAGGCTCCGGCTCTTGGTATTAATATTGAGCCGGCTCCAGCAAATTTAGATGAGCCATCGATTAGCAAGCCGTCGGGGGCATTATTCAATACCTTAACTGTCGCCTTTGAGACATCGATATCCTTAACCATCGCTGCAAGTTTTTGAGTTTCCTCAGGCTGTAAGTCTGTTCTTACGTGATCACCAACGCTATCAATTAGTTTAGTGACCTTAACCGGGTTAGTTAGTGTTGATGCCTGCAAAGCCTTTTGCCTTAGGGCAACCAGGAGTTCTTGCTGTCTTTCTGCTCTACCGAAATCATTACCGCACGACCCATGCCTGCACCTGGCGTACTTCAACGCCGTTTTACCATCTAACTGTTGAGGACCTGCTGGCAGTACAAACGGGCAAAAACCGCGATTATTATCGCAAGGGTACTGAGAGTCGACCAGCTTTGTCTTATTGTTAACCTCAACTCCACCAACCGCATCGACTGCCTGCTTAAATCCGGCAAAGTCTGCCTGCACGTAATAATGTATTGGCAGATCTAGAACCTCGCCGACCACCTCTTTTGTAAGCTCTGGACCGCCATAGCTGTTGGCACTGTTGATCTTACTGTATCCGTTTTTTGGGATCTTAACGTAAAGATCACGCGGGACGCTCAACATCGCCACCGTCTTATTTTTAGGGTCGATACTTGCCACCATGATTGTGTCGCTGAGAGTCCCACCATCATGTCCAGCTCCGCCAATACCCAGCATCAAAATATTGATTCTACCGTCGCCCTCACCTTTAAGCTTGGTCGGATCAATCTCGCCAGTAAGAACAGGTGCACCACCGGTATTATTCTTTGTCACAATTTTTTGTGAGGCCATAATTGCTTTGAACCCAAAGAAGCCAATGACTCCAATAAATGCAATTGCTACGATTGAGGCAGCCTTTTTCTTGCTAAAACTGAACCTTTTCGGCTTTGGATGGGGCTTTGACTCCCATTCTGGCACGTTAAAGTTGGCCGATGGATCAACATCGCCAAGGTTTATCTCCTCATGAAGACCTTCTTCTTGAGATACGATGGTCGAATTGCGAGTTGGGCCGTCTACTCGCCGACCGACATTCCTTTTTCCCATTGCCCAAATTATACCTAATTGTAACCATAAGCGTAAAGGTTGATAGGAGAAGCCCATACCCCTATACTTAACTAGATAAAGCGAGATTAAATGAACCCCACCAATAATAATTTTCCTCAAACGCCAGTAGGTCAAAACCCAATCCACAACAAGGACAATGGCGATCAGGAGGGGCAAGAACAAAAAGAATCACTTTTCGAGAAGATTACTCAGAACTGGTTTGTTAGCTGGATTTTGGTACCAGCGGCACTTATTTTTGTACTGCACTTTTACGTCTTCAGCGCCTATCATGTGGTTGGTAGCAGCATGGTTCCGACCCTTCACGACTCCGACTACCTCATTATTTCCAAGGTTGAAAGAACCGGCTCACTTATTCAAGGGAAAAAGTATATTCCTGACCGAAACGAGATAATAGTTTTTCATTACCCTAAGCAACCAACATTAGACTTCGTTAAGCGAGTAATTGGGCTCCCCGGTGACAGAGTGGTGATTAAAGATGGGAAAGTGACGGTTTATAACTCCGAAAACCCGAATGGCTTTAACCCAGATTCAAATCACAAGATTGAGGGGAATTATACTCTGGCGGGCTTCAGTGAGGAAACCCTTGATGTGGTTGTTCCTGAGGGGAATGTGTTTGTGCTTGGCGACAACCGAACACCAAATGGGTCTTCGGATTCTCGAGAATGGGGCATGCTACCGAGTGAAGACATTGTAGGAAATGTGGTCCTAAGACTCTACCCCTTTAACTCGATTCAAACTTTTTTCTAAATTAAGATCTGATTCTGTCTACTATCGACTTCAACTCGTCGTCGTCGGAGTATTCGATCACAATGCGACCACCATTGGCTTTTGTTTGCAATTGAACTCGAGCTTCTAAATAAGAGGCCAATGAATCAACGAGCGGATTGTCGTGCGCGGGTGCTTTAGACGGCCTTCCCGAACGTGCTTCGTTTTCGCTGGATGGCTGGCGTCCTTGACGCGCAAACTCCTCGGCTTGTCGTACGTTCAATCCTTGGTTGACTATTGCCCCGAGTAGTTCCTGCTGTCTTTGAGGATCTTCAACGGCAAGGATGGCGCGGCCGTGTGCTTCAGAAATCTGACCCTTCGCAACAGCCTCAAGAGCGTCTTTAGGTAGCTGCAACAGTCTCATTGCATTCGAAATAGTTGATTTTGCCTTTCCTACTCGTTCGCCAATTTGATCAAGTGTAAGATTAAACTCCGCCCCAAGCTTCTTATACGCGATTGCAGCTTCAATTGGGTTGAGATTTGACCTTTGGATATTTTCAATCAAAGCCAATTCCAGCTTTTGCTGTTGATCAAAGCTGCGGACAATAACCGGAACTTTTTCTAGCCCAGCTAGTTTGGATGCCCTAAGTCTACGTTCACCGGCGATTAACTCGTAGCGTCCGTCTCCAAGGGCGCTAACAACTAGAGGCTGCAATATCCCATGTTTCTTAATTGAATCAGCTAAATCCCGAAGATCGGCCTCATCAAAGTGGGTTCTAGGTTGATGAGGGTTGGGTGAAATCTTTCCGACTTCAATCTGTAAAACCGAATCGTTAGATTGAACAGTTGGGGATACTTCAACATCCAATTCGGTCGGAATCAAAGAATCAAAGCCCCGTCCTAATCCTCTATTTTTACTCATGCTTCTACCCTAACCTTAATTCGTTTTTGCACCTCTTTTGCGAGACTGTGATAGCTTCTTGCCCCCTTGCTCCACTTGTCGTAGTGACTGATTGGTTGGCCATAGCTCGGAGCTTCCGCCAGCCTGACGTTACGAGGAATGATAGTATCAAAAACCTTATCAGGGAAATGACGCTTAACCTCATTATGAACCTGCGCACTCAGCGTAGTTCGACCACTGTGCATGGTTAGTAGGACCCCGAGCAGATCAAGATTTGGGTTGAGCGCCTTGCGAACACGTTGGACCGTTTGTATTAGCTGGCCAAGACCCTCAAGAGCATAGAATTCAGCCTGGACGGGGATAATTAAGGAATCGGCTGCGGTTAAGCCGTTAATTGTTAGTAGACCGAGCGATGGTGGGCAGTCAATCAAGATGTAGTCGTACGGTAGATCCTTGATAGCGTTCCTCAGCTTAAATTCTCTTTCCGGAACCGAAACTAACTCAACTTCAGCGGCAGCCAATACTGGTGAAGCCGGAACCACAACAACGCTGTGATAATTAGTCCGCAGAGCTGCCTCATGGGCATGCTTACCGTTCATCAAGACGTCATAAAGCGTGGCATCAACATTTTGTTTGTCGATGCCAAGACCGCTGGTAGTGTTGCCCTGAGGGTCTAGATCGATAACTAAGACTCGCTTTTTACCTCGCGCCAAAAAAGCCGCCAGATTGATAGCGGTAGTAGTTTTGCCAACGCCTCCTTTTTGATTCGCAATTGCGATGACGTGTGCCACTGACACCCCTGTTATCATAACCATTTTACCATGTCTTACGGATGTGCTACAGGTTTTTTATCTTGCCGCAGCAGGTTTGGCTCGAATAACAATTCGCTCGGTTTCTTGTTTGTCACTGCAGGTGTAGATTGTGACCGTTTGTTGAAAAGTTGGGTTTAATATCGATAGATCTTTGGCGTTTACTTTGATCTTCTTCTCTACCTCAAATATTTCTCTTTTCCCGTTCCAGTCAACTGCCAGTGTATCGCCGGGTTCAAGTTTGTCGAGATTATATAGAGTTGAAGTATTTGGCGGTAGATATTTGAATCTGTGGCCTGCGAGCACAAAATTACCGTAACCATAACCCCCAGTTTGATGCCAAACCCCCTCTTCAGAATCAAGAATAGTAAGATCTGAGCCCTCTAGAATCGGGGTATCAACCCCAATCTTTGGGATCCACAGCCTATTACCATCAATTGGCTTATCTTGAGGGGAGGTTTTTGCAGCATCCGCTTTAGCCGCAGGTGTGGTGCTGTAAACGCGGTAGGTTAACTCTGGGTACACTGGATACAAGAGCACACCGATAGCAACTAATGCTACGGCGGCAATTGAGCCAATTGCAAAGCGCTTAGTGGTGAGTCTCGGTTTTCGCTCTTTATTTGATCTTGTAAGTTTCTTAGCGGGAACTTCTTGGTTATAACTCTCGATAACTTGCTTGGGGGTGCGGACTACCGGCCGAGGCTTCTGCTTCGGGAGTGGTTTTGGCTTTGGCTTGGCGGCAGTCGCTTGAGTCTCAACCGGCTCTCTTCGAGAAAAGAATCTTCTTTTTTTATTCGGTGCTTCGGTGTAACTAACCTGAAAATACATCGTGCCAACTGACGTACCACGCGTAACGGGTGTGCGCTTCACTACCCCAATTTGTGGGTCGAGGCGCATAACAAAATCCCCCTCAACCCATGACTCGCTCGGTGTGAATTGTCTGGGAGCGGGTACAGGTTTTAGAAGCTGTATATCATCTCGTTTACGTTGCATAGCGACGTCGGATTACCATAAAACCGACACCTGCAAGAGCAAGCACGAAAAGACTTATCATTGAAACTAGCTTGGTATTGTCCCCTGTTGGGGCCAAAGTGGTTGGTGTCTGAGGAGTTGAGGCTGGTGGAGTAGCTGCCTGCCCAGAGCTTACAGACGTCTTTGGAGCGGTATCAGCTGCAGTAGCCGGATTTACTGTGAGAGCAATTTTTACTTGAGAACTTGAGTTGCCCGCCGTGTCTACAGCGACTACGGTTACATCATTCTGACCGTTTGATATCTGTGATGTTGGAGTAACCGTCCAGTTACCATTAGCGTCTGCAGTCGCTGTTAAGTTAGTTCCCGTGCCAACCGCAATGGTTATTTTTGCATTAGGCTCGGCTTTTCCGCTGAATGCCGGCGTATTTGAAGTTACGATGGTAGGATTTGCTACTGCCTGCCCTCCAATTGAAGAAACAGTGGGTTGAGCAGGCGGTGCTGTATCTATTGAGAAGGCAACCGCAGTCGCATCATCCCCAAATACAGCCCACTCGCTAACATCCTCACCCTTTTTAACTCTCGCTTGCCAGTGGTACGAACCTTGAGTAAGGGTATCGCTTTCAACCGAGAAGCTCATATCCCCGCCACTCGCGGTAACTTCCTGCCCCGTTATTGTAGGCTCCCCTGTGAATGCAGTACCAACTGGTCGAAGCTCAACCTCAGGCACTACGCTACCCGTATTCGCACTTGTTGGCATGGAAAACTTAAACTTAACAGTCGTTTGATTGGTAGAGCCCTTTGCTGCAATTTCTTTCCCATCTGATCCCGCCTGAGCCAGTTGAGTTGGAGTTGCTGCTGAAACTTCCACTGGAGCTGGAGCAGCCGGCTCGTTGCCTCTTTGAGTGAAGAACCACCACCCACCTATGCCAGCCCCTATAGCAAGAAGAAGCATCACTAGAACTGCAACCACTTTACCGCCAGACTTTTTGGGTGAAGCTGCCATAGCTTGAACGTCCGGAGTCACTGGGCGAGGCTCTGGAACAGGAGCTACAGGCTCAGGGGCTTCCTCGGCCTCGTCAATTAAAGTTGGAGATGGCTTTGCAACTGCCGGTGCAGCTGCAGCAGCATAACCAGCTTGGTCGTCGACATTAGCCATCGGCGCTTCGGTCTTTGCCGATTCGCTTTGAGTATCGTTGATTCCACTGCCACCCTGCAGTAGATTCATCCTCGGATTATTGCTAACGGAATTACCGCCTGAAACCGGATCCAATATATTCTCACAAACTACTTACTCTTATAATAGCTATAAGCATAAGTAAGATGCAAGGGCATAAAAAAAGACCCGACTGGGTCTTTTGCTTTGTTTCTATAATTTACTTGGCTGCGGCCTTTGGTTTTTCGGCTGTTTTCGCGACTTTCTTATCAGTTGATCCTCCGATTGAAACAATCTTAACCTGCGTAAAGTGCTGTCGGTGTCCGGTCAACTTCTTGACGCGCTTCTTAGGCTTAAACTTCAAAACTTTGATTTTTTCGCCCTTGGTCTGGGCAATAACATCAGCCTTTACCTTAATCCCGCTAACTACCGGTGTACCCACGGTTACTTTGTCGCCATCAATTACCATCAACGGCTCGAACTCAATCTTTTTAGTATCAGAAGAAACCAGATCAATTTCGAGTGTCTGGTTTGGAGAAACAATATATTGTTTGCCGCCGGCTTTAATAACTGCTTGCATGAGTTTCTTGCTTAATGAACCTAGATACTATATCTAAAAACAACAGGTTTGTAAACCCTATGAGCCGAACTCAATCTTCTTGCGCCGGACAGCGATTGACTCAAGCAACCCCACCGCAAACAAAGAAATAAGCAGACTAGTCCCTCCGTAAGATAAGAATGGTAACGGGATTCCAGTTACTGGCATCAAACCAATATTCATTCCTATATTGATTACCAGATGGAACATAAGCATGCTGACCACTCCGGTCGCAATAAAAATGCCATAACGGTCTTCTGCTCTTGATGCAATATATAACGCTCTAAGCAATAGGCCTGCAAACAGGGCTAGAACTAAAAATCCGCCAATAAAGCCCATTTTCTCCGTAAGAACCGCAAAAATAAAGTCTGTATGCTGAGACGGTAAAAAGTTGAGCTGGCTTTGAGATCCCGATGCAAGTCCCCGGCCAAATAATTGACCACTACCCACAGCGATTGTCGACTGAACAACGTTATATCCTGTACTTAATGGGTCAGCGCTTGGGTTGAAGAAAACCTCAAGACGAGCTTTCTGATAGTCTTTAAGGTTTGCCAGAAATATAGGCAGCAAAGCCAAGCTGACTGCACCGAGCGCGGCGAAATACGTCCACCTTATCCTGGCAACGATGGCCATAGTAAACCAGATAAACATAAACACCATTGCGGTTCCAAGGTCTGGCTGTAGTAAGACAAGGATGGTCGGTACCAAGACGTAAATCAGCGACAAGATTAAGTGCCTTGGGTTCTCCATAAAATCGTAGTTAACACTAAAGTACTTCGCCAACACTAAAATCATTACTATCTTTGCAAACTCTGACGGCTGGAACTGGAAAAACCCAATATCAATCCAGCGGGTAGCTCCCAAGGCTTCCTTACCAGCAACGAAAACCAGGCCTAGGAGTATCAACATGACAACGTAGAGTATTGGAGTAAGTTTCGCCCATCCGCGGTAATCCATCCGGGCAGCTGCAAACAGCCCAACTATGCTGACAATCGCAAAAATAACCTGATTTTCGGCGTCAACTGGAGCAGCCACATCGGCTGCTTTAACAGAAGTTGAGTAAATGACAACTATACCAATAATGGTTAGTAGCATTGCTAAACCAAATAGCACCCAATCGAAGTTTTTCCAGAATCTGGACTTAAGCATTGGAACTATTATACTATCTCAGGCTTTGTCTAACGATATAGAAACGAGCTCACCAGAGACCTTTACCTCTGACTCGTTTGACAACTTGTCATCCATATTCAAAACATTGGCCAGTGTTTCGGTTTTGATGGTCTGAGCGTGTTCCTCAACTGCTGCCCTAATTTCTCCGTCTGCTTGAACAGCAAGTTTAATGCGATCATCAACATTAAGCCCAGATGTCTTTCTCAGAGTTTGAATATGTCGTATCAGATCTCGAGCAATTCCCTCGCGTCTCAACTCTGGAGATATTACTGTATCAAGCTGTGGCAGCTTTCGCTCTTCTGACTTCTCAACTTCAACTTCTTTGACATTGATCTCTTCTTTGGCGATTTCAATCAAGTCTTTATTTAATTCGGTTTGAGCGAAAATTTTAACCTTACTAAGTGGTTGTCGTACTTTAATTCCTTCTTTTGCGCGCTCGCTCAATCCCTCGGTAACTGCGTTTCGAAGTGAATCCATGGCTGCAATTAGCTGAGCATCTACCTCTCCGGCTTTTGGCCAGTTGCTCAAGTGAACAGACTTAGGTAAGTCCATTCCTTCAGTGAGTTCACGCCAAAGCTTATCTGGTAGAAACGGACTCCATGGCGCAAGTAGCTGGCTAATGCTCACAAGGGCATAATGAAGCGTTAGGTATGCTGCTTGCTTATCGCCATCGTCTTCACTCTTCCAAAAACGACGACGGCTGCGGCGGACGTACCAGTTCGAAAGATCATCAATATGCTCACGTAGGGGTCTGGTAGCTCGGTTGAGCTCATACTTGTCGGCATATTTAGTAACTTCCTCAATAGTCTGATTGAGTCTAGAGATGAGCCACATATCTAGAACGTTATCTGACTCAGGCTGCTTGAGCTCTTTTGGCGGCTCCCATCCATCAACTTCGGCGTAGGTAGAGAAGAAGCTGTAAACGTTCCATAGAGTCATGAAAACATTGCGATAGGTATCGCGAACAATATCATCCGAGAACCGCATTGTCTCACCAGCGACAACCGGGCTCGACATCAAAGTTAAACGCAAGCTATCGGCTCCGTACTTATTGAAGATCTCTTCTGGCTCGGGGTAGTTCTTTAGCCGCTTAGACAATTTTTTACCGTCAGCCGCATTGATGATGCCGCTGCAAATCACATTCTTGAACGCTGGCTTATCAAACAATGCCGTACCTAGAACGTGCAAGGTGTAAAACCAACCTCGAGTTTGGTCCATCCCCTCGGCAATAAAGTCTGCCGGGAAGTGTTGCTCAAACTCTTCTTTATTGGCAAATGGATAATGTTCCTCGCCGTACGGCATGCTGCCAGACTCAAACCAACAGTCAAAGACTTCTTCGACACGTCTATATTTCTTGCCATCCTTTTCAATAACGACCTCATCAATACCTGGGCGGTGCAGATCAAAATCGTCTGCCTTGCCGCTAAGCTGTTTGAGCTCATCAATACTGCCAATAACTATGTAATCGTCCTCATCTTTTTCATTGACCCAGATCGGAAGTGGCGCACCCCAGAAACGATTTCGCGATACCCCCCAATCTCTAGCTTCTGCTAGCCAGTTGCCAAATCGGCCATTCTTAACGTGAGCTGGTGTCCAATTGACTTCTTGGTTGGTCTCAACCAAGCGATCACGGAATTTGGTGACCTCAACATACCAGCTTGGCATCGCAAAATACATCAACGGCGTGTCACAACGCCAACAGAAGGGGTAAGTATGCGTAAATGTTTCGGCAGCGAAAATACTACCTTTTTCGGTTAAATCGGCAATTATGTGAGGATCGGCCTCTTTAAAGAATTGACCTGCAAACTTACCCATCTCGTCTGTCATGTTACCGTCCGAGTCGACGCTTTCAATTAATGGCAAACCCAGTCGCAATCCCATTGCCAAGTCGGTTTCTCCGTAACGAGGAGCAACATGAAGAATTCCGGTTCCATCTCCAAGATCTACTGATTCATCAACATAAACCTTGTGAGCAGCTTTTGCTTCTTCATCACTAAGCTTCGCAAGATCGTAAAGCGGCTTGTATTTTAGGCCCGCAAGCTCCGAACCTTTCCTAATTTCAACCACTTTGAAATCGGCTTTTCTTAGCTCGAGTTCGCTCAAGCGTTCTTTTGCCAAAATGAGTTTGTCTCCCTTCTTCCAGCTGTCACCGTCGGTTTGAAGCTCAACCGTCGCATAATCAGCGTCTGCTTCAACCGCCAGGGCGGCGTTTGCCGGGAGTGTCCACGGAGTTGTGGTCCACGCCAGAAGTGCCGTACCGGGATCATCAACCAATGGGAAGATCGCGTATACACTTGGGTCTTCAACACCATCCTGGTAGCCTTGATTAAGCTCGAAATTGCTAAGAGGTGTGGCACAACGAGGGCAGTACGGGCTAGAGCGAAAGCCGCGGTAAACTAAATCCTTTTTATTGAGTTCGCTAAATACCCACCAAACGCTTTCAATATAACTGTCGTCGAGTGTGGCATAGGCATTCTCTGTGTCGATCCAGCGCCCAAAGCGGCGAAAGAACTGCTCCCATTCCTTCTTATATTTAAAGACGGATTCACGGGCTGCTTTATTGAACTTGTCGACCCCATACTCAATTATTTCGCGTTTGTTTTTTAGCTTGAGTTGCTTTTCTACCTCATACTCAACCGGCAAGCCATGCGTGTCCCATCCGGCTCGGCGCGGAACGAAATATCCCTGCATTGTCTTGTAACGAGTAACTGCATCTTTTTCGGTACTTGCCAGAGCGTGGCCGTAGTGAGGAAGTCCATTTGCAAATGGAGGGCCATCATAAAAACGAAAACGCTTAGCCCCCTCTCTATTTTTGAGGCTTTCGGCAAATGTCTTTTCTTTATCCCAAGTTTCTAATAGCTCAAGTTCAAACTCTGGGAAATTGGCTGATTGCGCTTTCTTCAATTTTCCTCCTTAACAAAAATGCCATCCGGCTTATTGCAGGGACTCGATTTCGAGCGGTACCACCCTGCTTTCCAGATGGACTCTTGATTTTTCCCTATTACGCCGGGCCGACGTCCGATTCTACTTAGCTATCGCCTTTCTTTCGGAGACTTTCGCGGTTGATAGCCGCTCATCAACAATTGTTGAATGCCTTAAAATTGTATGCTTATTCTAACTAGCCAACCCTATTCGCGCAAGCTCCGCCAAGACTTGAAGCAGTATAAAAGCAATCAGCGGAGAAAAATCAAAAAAGCTGCCCTTGGGTAAAACTTTGCGAATTGGAGCCAGAATCGGCTCTGTTAGCTCATAGAGTATTCTTGCTAAACCGCCTGTTGGCATGGGGTTGACCCAGCTCATTAATACTCGAATTAGCAACAGAATGTTAAATACAAAAACGAATAGGTTGATAAATGTAAGTAAAATCTCAGCTGCCATTATTGTGATCGATATGCGCCTTGAATCTCACTAACTGACGGCAATTCCCCTTGCCAAATCTGTTGAAGCCTACCATCCATATCAGTCAATATCAGAGCTGGGCGATCAACGGCATCATACAGCTCGGTCATGGCAGCACCCTCTTGGCTGTCACCATCGACGAGGTTAAGTGGAATTCGAATTTCATCTAATTTTCTTTTGAAGTACTCAATATCGCGATCGGCCGGTGTATTGAGCTTGTAGAGCAGGGTCAACTTCATAAAAAGAATTATAGCAAAAAAGTATAAGGGCCGGGTTCGAGTCTCCGTGGTGGAGTCCCGAACCCGGCCCAAGCATCCTGGCATCACGCCAGTTGCTTTGCGCTCTATCAGCACGCTATGTTTGGATCACCTAGATCCTTCCTCGGGGCGAAGAATACCGAGGGTTGTTGTTACCTCTCCGGCATGCGCCGGAAAGCTTGATCAGCCGCAGCCGGTGTTGTTGCCGCACGAGGTGCACGTGTAGCACGCCCCCGTTCGCTGCATGATGCCACCGCACTGACTGCATGCGGGGCCGGTGTCGGCGAAGAGCCTGACCGCCACCGGGGTCTTGGGCTTATCGCCCGGTTCGATCACAGATGGCACCTCAGCACCGTTTGCCGGTGCATCCACCACGGGCAGAACTTCCTGACCGGGGTTGATTGTATCGGCATGAGCCTGGCTGGCCTCCTGCGCCGCCTTGCGAGCCCGAACCTCAGGGGTCAGAATACCGAGCTGCTCCTGCGTGTCGGTATCCAAGAACCTCGAGGCAAGCCATCGCATGATGTAGTCCGGCATCGACTTGGCGAAGGGAATTTCAGGGTTCTGAGTAATCCCTTCTGGCTCGAACCGCATGTAGCTGAACTTCTCCACCAGCAGGCCCAATGGCACCCCGTACTGCAGTGCAATGGAAATGCCAGTGGCGAAGGCGTTCATCATGCCACGGAGCGTCGAGCCCTCCTTGCCGATGTCCGTCAGGAAGATCTCCCCAACGGAGCCGTCCTCGTACATCCCGGCTGTGATGTAACCCTCGTGCCCACCGATGGTGAACTTGTGGGTAATCGACTTGCGCTCACGAGGCATCTTTCGGCGCTCAAGGCCCTTCATGCCGCTTATCCTCTCGGCAACCAACCGGTCGACATCCTCTTGCGAGAAGGCCTTCTGGCTGGAGCCTCCATCCTGCTGTGCGTCCGTGCGCAGAGCTTGTGCCGTCTTGGAGCCGTCACGGTAGATGGCGAGCGCCTTGAGGCCCTTTCGCCACCCATCGATGTAGGCATCCTGAATTTCCTCAACCGTCGAGGACTTCGGCATGTTGACCGTTTTCGAGATCGCACCACTGATGAACGGCTGGACTGCCGCCATCATTTCAACGTGGCCCTGCCACCTAATGGAGTTCTCTCCGACGGCGACTTCGAAAACACGGAGGTGTTCCGGCTTGAAGCCCGGCGCACCATCGATGTGGCCGTTTTCCTGAATGAAGTCCTTAATCGCCTCGATTTGCGGGTCATCATAACCCAGCGTCCGGAGGGCAAGCGGAACGGTGTTGTTGGCAATGACCATCTGGCCACCGCCTACCAGCTCCTTGAACTTCACCAGGGAGAAGTCCGGCTCAATGCCGGTCGTATCGCAGTCCATGAGGAAGGCGATCGTACCAGTCGGTGCCAGAACGGTGGCCTGAGCGTTGCGGTAACCATGCTCGTTGCCGAACGCAACCGCTTCGTCCCAGGCCGTCTTAGCTGCCAGAGCCAGCTTGATGTCTTCTGGGAGGCCCCACTTCTTCTGACTCTCAACGACTGCCGCCCTGTGCTTCTCCATGACAGCGAGATGCGGTTCGGCATTCTCCGGGTAACGATCGTACGGGCCCATCACCTCGGCCATTCTTGCCGACATGCGGTAAGCCCGCCCCGTCATCAGCGCCGTGATGTGTGCAGCGGTGGCACGACCCTCATCGGAATCGTATGGCATCGCGTTCGACATCAGTAGCGCACCGAGGTTGGCGTAGCCGAGCCCCAACTGACGGAAGGCACGAGCATTCTTCCCGATTTCCTCGGTCGGATAGCTCGATGGCCCCACCAGAATCTCCTGTGCCAGGAAGACGATGTCGACGGCATGCTCGAAAGCATCCACGTTGAACGTCCCATCTTCCTTGCGGAACTTCATGAGATTGAGGCTGGCAAGATTGCAAGCCGAATCATCGACATGCATGTACTCGCTGCACGGATTAGAGGCATTGATCCGCCCCGAATTCGGGCAGGTATGCCACTCGTTGATAGTGGTGTCGTACTGAACGCCAGGATCAGCGCACCTCCAGGCAGCCTCAGCGATGTCTCGCATCAGCTCCCGTGCGGGAACGGCCTTACCAACAGGCTCACCTGTAACACGAGCGATTGCCTGCCACGAACCATCTTCTTCGACGGCCTGCATGAACTCATCGGTGACTCGCACCGAGTTGTTCGCGTTCTGGTACTGAATGGAGGTGAAGCCATCGCCGTCGATCGACATGTCGAAGCCGGCGTCTCGCAAAGCGGCAGCCTTGTCCTCTTCCTTGGCCTTGCACCAGATGAACTCGCGGATATCGGGGTGATCGATGTCCAGCACGACCATCTTGGCAGCCCGGCGAGTCTTACCGCCCGACTTGATGGTCCCGGCCCAGGCGTCCGCGCCTCGCATGTACGAAACGGGGCCCGATGCCTTCCCTCCCTTCGAGAGGGGCTCCATCGACCCACGAATTCTGGAGAGGTTAATCCCGGAGCCTGAGCCGCCGACAAAAACCTTTCCTTCCTTCGTATTCCAAGCCAGGATCGAGTCCATGGTGTCTTCAACCGAGAGGATGAAGCACGCCGAGCACTGAGGATGATCCTCAAATCCGACATTGAACCAAACCGGGCTGTTGAACGCAGCCATCTGGTTGACCAGAATGTGCGTCAGCTCAGCGCAGAACGCTTCTGCATCCGGCCCCCAACAGGTGGGGTCTTCCGGATTGGGGCCAACCTTCTCGAAGTAGCCATCACGAACGCCCCAAGAGGTAATCGTAGTGGCCACACGAGAGATGATCTGCCTCACAGAGTTTTCGCGACTCGGACTGTCGAGCTGACCGCGAAAGTACTTCTGGGAGGTGATGTTGGTGGAGTTTTGGCTCCACCCGACGGGGAACTCGACGCCCAGTTGCTCGAAGGCGGGCTCGGCGACGGGATCATTCTGATTCTTGATCAGAGCATCCCGCTTTTCCCACTCGACGGACTCGAAAACGTCCTGGAACGTCTGGCCATCCTCGGTGAAGCGGCGCTGGATCAGGCCCCTTCCTCCGGTGCTGCCAGGTAGACCCGGCAATCTTGCGGTCGAAGTCAAAGCTTCTCCTTAAACCGTTTGCATTACCGCCACTTTCGCAGCGAGCTCCCCACACACGATCACCCTACTAAGGAATCATGTCTAGGCAGCTCTCTGTGACAGGGCAAAGGAGACGCATACTCACCCTTCGTACACGTCCCCTTTGCCCAGTCACAGTTTTGAGGTAACAATTTTCAAAGTTCTTTGGGTGGTTAGGCACCCGCTTGATGCTCCCCCAAGCATCAAGCGGAAGTCCAACACTAACTATTTGATCTTGTTTTTAGCCTTTCAAGCTCGGCTTCAAAAGATGCGACATCGGTAAACGAGCGGTAAACGCTTGCAAACCGCACGTAGGCAACATCATCAAGCGAAAGTAGCTTAATCATCACCATTTCACCAAGAAGCGAAACTGGCACCTCGGCCTCCCCCTTTGCCCTAATTTCACGCTCAATGTCATTAATAAGCTCTTCAATAACTGCCACAGAAATTGGACGCTTTTCGCAAGCACGATATACTCCACCGGCCATCTTATTACGATTGAACGGCTCCCTCCTGCCATCTTTCTTAACGACAGTTAATCGAGGTTGCTCACTGCGCTCATAAGTTGTAAATCTAAAGCCGCACTTAAGACACTGCCGCCTTCTTCTAATAGAAGCGCCATCTTCTAAGTCTCTAGATTCTATGACTTTTGAGTCGTTATGCGTGCAATCAGGGCACTTCATACCCGAACCCCCTACTTACTCCACTAGTAGTGTTTAGTTCTTATGCTTACACCACATCTAGCGTATACAAACTATAGCGCTAATGGTTTGCTAAGCGCAAGGGGTTTTATGTGATTTTTTAGTTTATTTTTTTCGTCTTCGAATAAAGGCGGGAACGTCTAGATCGTCACCAGAAGAATCTCGGCCAACAGCCTTTGCTGCCTTATCAAAAAGACTTTTCGCAGGTGAGCTTGATGTTTTAGAGGTGGTAATTGCGGGTTCGGGTTTTGCCTCAACCTTATCCTCTACTTTTTCTGGCTTGATATCATCTTCGTCTGGCTCAATTGAGCTAACCTTCGGCTTGACCGGCTCATCAAAAATTGACATGTCGTGCTCAGGCTCGTCATCAAAAGCTGGTCGCTCGTCAATAAAGGAGCCACTAAAGCGATTGGCAACTGGTTCTGGCTCTGGTTCTGGCTCTGGCTCGAACAATGGAGCTGGCTCTGGAACGGATACCGGGTTAACGATTTGAACTGGCTCATCATGGCGCCTAAAGATTGGGCGGCGCTCACGCTCGCGACGCTCAGCATCAAAGCCTGTTGCGACCACCGTGATCTTGATGTGATCATCCATCGACTCGTCAAGAACCGCACCAAAGATAATGTTTGCGTTCGAATCAACTGCGTCGGTAATGGTTTTAGCGGCTTCATCAATCTCGTGCATGCTCATGTTGCGACCACCGGTGATATTGAATAGAACACCCTTGGCGCCTTCAACGCTAACCTCAAGCAATGGAGAGTCGATTGCCATCTTGGCAGCCTCAACAGCTCTGTTATCGCCTTTAGCTTTTCCGATACCCATGAGGGCAGAACCGGCATCCTGCATGATGGACTTAACGTCGGCAAAGTCGAGGTTGATCAAACCATGAACTGTAATAAGGTCGGATATACCTTGAACACCCTGTTGCAAGACGTCGTCCACAACCTTGAAGGCATCAAGCAGACTGGTCTTACGATCGATCATCTCAAGGAGTCGGTCGTTTGGAATAGTAATAAGAGTATCGACATTGTTTTTGAGCTCTTCGATACCCTTTTCTGCTTGGCTTGCTCGGCGCTCACCCTCAAAAGTAAACGGCTTTGTAACGATACCGACTACAAGGGCTCCCGCTTCACGAGCGGCAGCTGCTACAAGTGGAGCAGCTCCAGTGCCGGTACCGCCACCTTCGCCGGCAGTAATAAAGACCATATCTGTTCCCTTAAGAACGTCTCGGATCTCCTTTTCGCTTTCCTCTGCAGCTCGGCGCCCAACTTCCGGATCGGCTCCAGCTCCAAGGCCTCGAGTAAGGCTCTGCCCGATATGAACCTTATGAGTAGCTGTTGAATGATGCAATGATTGCGCGTCGGTATTAATGACGACAAATTCGATACCCTGTACCTTAGAACGAATCATGCGCTCTACAGCAGATGTACCGCCGCCACCAACACCGCATACCTTGATGCGGGCGAAGGTCTGAATTTCTGGTAAAACCTCGGCCATATAATTGAAATCTCCTTACCACAAGCATCAACAAAAGTAGTAGTTATGTTGATACATTGCTCAGTGTAACTTTGGTGTTCGAATAATGCAAATAATTTATTCAATATTTTAATGACTATTTTTGTAAGCGGCTTTGAACACTTTTTTTATACATATTGTATTGAACAACAATCTAGTTCTTTACAGATGTAGATTCTTTGATGATGGTACTAAAAAGAGCGCCTAAGCGCTCTAATGTGTTCAATATTCAAATAATACTATGGAAGGAGATTTCGCAAAGTCTTTTTAAGCCTATCAACCGTTTCACCGATTTTTGCGTTAGCTCGGTCGGTTGGACCAGCAAAGTTCATGTTTTCTAGCATTAGACCAACAGGTGCCGCAAAAGCAGGATCGTCTATCTTGTCTGTAAGACCATGCAGACCGGTTGGCTTACCAATTGTGACTGGTAGCTTAAGAACCTCTTTTGCGATCTCATCAATCCCAGAAAGATTAGCGCCGCCTCCGGTAAGTACAACACCGCCTGGAAGCATGCCTGACTTTCCGACCTTCTTAAATTCGTCTCCGACCATCAGGAAGATCTCTTCTAGACGAGCGTTTACGATATCGTACAGATCGCGCCTTGATATAATTCCATCCTCGCTACCTAGTTCCTCAATTTTGAGCTTCTCGCTCTGGCTTACTTTAGCGGCAAGATTCTTTAGATACTTGAGCTTAATCTTCTCTGCAACCTCAATGTCAGTTCGCAAGCCGATAGCAATATCGTTAGTTATATGCCCTGCGCCAACAGGCAGAACGCTTGAAGAAAGAATCTCTCCTTCTTCATAAATTGCAACACCAGTAGTGCCACCACCAATGTCTACAACTGCCACGCCAAGCTCCATCTGCTTCTTCGAAAGGACTGCTTTGGCGGCGGCTAAAGGCACCAATACCTGTCCCTCAATATCTATACCTGCCTGATAAATACTTCTGTGTAGATTCTTGATTGCGGGAACGGCTCCGGTGACAATATGTGTCTCAACCTCGAGGCGAACACCGTTCATTCCAACCGGATCCTTGATGTTTGTTTGTCCATCAACCGTGAATGAGCGAGGGAACATCTGGATGACCTCACGGTTTGGTGGGAGCTGAACTGCGCTGGCTGCTTCCTCGGCTCGGCGAACATCCTCAACCGAAATCTCCTGATCGGCACGGCCAACGGCAATCAACCCGGTTGAATTAAGGCTTTCGACGTGAGCACCATCAATATTAATAGTGGCGCGATCAATCGGAACTCCAGAGATGCGCTCCGCCTCATCTACCGCCGCAGTGATTGAGGAAACAGTCTCCTCAATATCAACAACTTCACCTTTGCGCAGTCCTGTAACGGGAGCTACGCCAACACCAATAACACTAGGGACCGTTGCGGTCTCTTCGAGTAAACCTACGATGCAGCAAACCTTTGTGCTGCCTACATCAAGTCCGATAAAAATGTCTTCGTGCCCGCGGGATGCCACTGAAGTTTGCGCGCTCCTTATGACTTTAATCTATTATACTGGTTACGCTGACCTGATGGCAAGCCGACTATTGAACAAAAAAATGAATCCGGTTGCTTTAGTGATTGAACTACGCGTAACAGTTTGTTCGGGGTGAACAAAATTATTATATCATTGCTCAGGTTTTAGTGAGGATTTCGGCATCACCATCGGTGATTAAGATAGTATGCTCGAATTGGGCAGACAGGCTCCCATCTTCAGTTCTTACCGTCCAGCCATCTGTGGCGTCTATATATATCTCCTTGCGACCTAACGTTGCCATTGGTTCAATTGCAATCGTCATGCCCTCAACCAGCTTTGGGCCCCTGTTAGGTTTGCCATAGTTTGGAATCTGGGGCTCTTCCCATAGATCGTATCCCACACCATGGCCAACTAGCTCCTCAATAATGGCCAGCCCACCTCGCTTAAGCTCCTTTTCAATGGCAGCTGAGATGTCTCCTACTCTGTTGCCTACCCGCGCTTCAAATATACCAGCAGCGAGGGCTGACTGAGTTACATCAAGCAGCTTCTTTGCATCTGCATCTATTTTCCCGACAGGAACTGTAACCGCCCCATCGGTTATTAATCCCTTGTAGCGAACTCCAAAATCAAGCCCGACAACATCTCCCTCTTCAAGAGGGTCGTTCCCCGGAATACCATGCACAACCTCATCATTGACCGAAATACAGATAGGGTCTGGGAACCCCTGGTGTCCTTGAAAGGCCGCTTCTCCGCCTAACTCTTTTACGAGCTTTCCGGCGAAAGCCGACAATTCTTTAGGAGTCACGCCTGGTGCGACCTTCTCGCTCGTTTGCTTCAACACCTCGGCGAGCATCTGCCCACCTTTTCGCATGTTCTCTATTTCCTCCGGCTTCTTAACCGAGATGCTCATCATTCAATACCTTCAAAATTCTGGCTTTAACCTCCTCAACAGAACCATGACCGTCAACCTCGCGAACTATTCCCGCTTCTTTATACCTGTTTATAACCGGCTTTACCTCAGTCTCATAAGTTTCAAAACGGCTAGCGATCGCCTCGGGAGTATCATCAACACGCCCTCGTAGCTTCAATCTGTTTATTGCCTCTTCTTTGTCGAGCTTTAAGACTATTACGAGATTAAGTTTGCGACAAAACTTGGGGAAGTCCTGATCGTAACGAACCGCCTCCTCAAGCATCCGCGGAGAACCATCTAATATTACTCCCTTACTTGAGTCGATTGATTGGACTTTATCTAGAATCATCTGTTGAACAAACTCAGTCGGCGCCAGTTCGCCTTGGTTATGGGCCTCAATAACCTCTTTGTCGCCACTCTCCCTAATCAGTTGGCCGGTTGAGAACGTCTCCCATCCCAGCTCTGCTGCAATTAATTTGGCTTGAGCACTCTTGCCGGAGCCAATGTTACCCATGATGGTTATTACAGGGGCCACACAATCCCCGTAAGGTATGGGACAAATATTGCAAGGCCGATTGCCGCCGCGCCGATAGCAGCAACCAAGACAGCCCCTGCGGCAATATCCTTGATGATGCGAACGTCTTCACTATGCTTTGGCTCAATAATGTCTAAGGTTTTCTCGATAGCAGTATTAATCACCTCAGCGACAAATACCACAATAATCGCAAAGAAGATGGCTGCCAGTTCTGCATTAGATACCCCAAGAACTACAGCCAGCAGAAGTGTAAGAACTGCAATGATCAGATGGAAACGAGCATTTCGCTCAATCCTAACCACATAGACAATGCCCTGAAATGCGGTGTAGATGCTTTTACCAAACTTTATTAGTGCTTCCAATCGAATTTCCTATACTTTAGATGAGCCTTTTCCATGATTTCTTGCTGCAACCTCTCAACCTCGGTCATTTCTTCTTCGGATTGATGATCGTATCCGATTGAGTGAAGGATGCCATGCAAGCTAAGAAGTGCAACCTCGTCTGAAAGATCTACACCAGCTGCATCTGCCTGTTTTCGCGCAGTATCAAGACTTATAGCTATATCTGCCAATTCCCCGTCTTCAATCCCTTCTTCTCCATAAGAGAAGGTTAGAACATCAGTAGGATAAGCATTACCGCTATACTCTTCATTTAAGCGGGCTATCTCCTTATCGTCAACCAACATAATGTTGATGGCCGCATCCGGGAAATCCAGCTCCTTATGTGAATCTAGAATTTCGACAATTTTACCGATTGGCGCTTGAAGCTCCTTCGGCCAGCTGCCGACCAGCTCAACTGTCATGAATTAAGGCGCTCTTTGACGATTCTAGCAACGACCGACCCGTCGGCGCGGCTGCCAACCTTTTTGAGGACTGCTCCGATTACTACACCCATTTCTGTTGGAGAGGTAGCTCCGGTCTCCTCGACCACCTCATCAACTACCTTCTTAACCTCTTCTTCGCTAAGCTGCTCTGGGAGGTACGATTTAATTACCTCTAGCTCCATTTTCTCGGCAGAAGACAGGTCATCGCGGCCAGCTTTGTCATACTGCTCAATCGAGTCCCTACGCTGTTTTGCTTCCCGCTTAAGCACGGTCATAACCTCATCATCGCTCAATTCGTGGCCAAGCTTGATCTGCTCGTTTTTGATTGATGACTTAAGCATTCGAAGGACTGAAACCTGCGAAACTACCCGTTCCTTCATTGCTGTTACTAGATCTGAATCTATTTTTTCTAAGAGTGACATTTATGATTCCTTAGAGCCCGAAGGCTCAAATATTATCGATACATTGCCTGCTTGGCTTTGGCAGCTTTGCGAGCAGATTTGCGGATCGCAATCTCTCGTTGAGCACGCTTTGTAAGCGGCTTCTCGAACTGTCGTTTGCGGCGGGCAACACCTAATACACCAGATTGCTGCACTTTTTTATTAAAGCGCCGAATCAAGTTTTCTAATGATTCGCGATCATCCTTGCGTGTGACTTGAAGCAAGTAAAATCACCTTCCCTTCAATGAGAGTTTATTTAACCTGATTATCATACCTGATTTTTTAGCTTAGGACAAGCATTTAACAGGTTGAGCTACTTTGCCATAAGATGTACATGGAGGTGGTCGATTTCCTGGCCACCAGCTCTACCGACATTAACCTGGATTCTATAACCGCCTTCAACCCCGAGAAATCTAGCTACTTCCTGAACAGCTTCAACCATATCTGG
>ERZ724505.607-NODE-607-length-22524-cov-7.026570_pt1 | contig 22524 bp, 53 predicted proteins | sample MGYA00376038_ERZ724505 | MGnify/ENA primary metagenome ERZ724505 (study PRJEB28724, sample SAMN07190884) | wastewater metagenome | isolation source: effluent of sewage treatment plant in Hong Hong | place: Hong Kong | collected 2016-03-17 ...
ATTAGTTTGCCCACATGGCATCCGTGTATACACAAAAATAAAAAAGGTACTCCCCAGATTACTCCGAATGGGTGATGGAGTTGCGCTGAGACTTGCGTCTGTCGGACCTACGTGCTACTGTATAGACATGGATAGAGAAACAGCCCTCCTGGCCCTTAGTGATCTTGTGCTCGATGCACAACTCAATAACCTGAACGACAAAAGCATGCCCCGCGATCAGCGTCGGCATGATGCGCTTCGTGCTCTCGATGCTTGGCTCTCGGATGAACTGGATAAGGTGTGAGTATAATGATCAACATGATTGAGTATTCCTACGCCGTGTATACCCCCGATGATTGGGGCTGGCTTGTTACCGTGACTGACAATGGTGTGACCTACACTAGTGGTGGGACCGTCTACTCATGGCACGATGAAGACGAGGTAGTGGATGCTATTGAGTCTGGTCTGGTTGACGATGACGAATGGCGCGACGCCCATAACGCATGGGAGGCATGATGCGCCGTAACCTCACCGATACTCTGGTATGGGATACCGTAGTATGTACCCTCTGTGACCAGACGTATATTAGGCCAACAGATAGCACAACACCCTGCCCCTACTGTGCTAGTGTCGGCAGGGTATAGAGAGGTAATCATGGAGCAACTAACGCCGGGTGTAGAAACATTCGCAGGTAACACTATTGCCATGACACATGTAGTGAACAATAAGTATGAGGTTATCAATCTGGATACCGGCGCGTATCTTGAGATTGATCTATCTACCGCCACAGAAAAAGATTTCTGGGAGATGATCGCTTATTGTTCTGGGATTATCAACTTGTGGGATTGATAGGCATGGTTTCCTACTAACTAGGTGGGGAACCGCCCGGGGCCGTTTCCTACTAACTAGGTATGGTTTATACGATACGACACAAGATCACTGACATTGGGCCAAACGGGTGACGTTTTGCCCTACAGGGTTGCATCTGTCGGGGGTAGGTGCTACTCTGTAAGTAGATGGAAAGAGAGGGATCATGTACAAAGTTACCACCTTCAAGTCAAAGTCAGATACGTTCTTCGCTACCCTGGCCGAAGCCGTTGCTGAGGCTAACGCTCATGACCATGCTCTGGTCAGTGAGTATGACTCCAATACCCACCATGTGGGAGAGGTTGTCTACACCAAGATGCCGTGAGGCTCTACACATACCCGGTCTTGACCGGGGTGCGGGCGAGATAAACTCCCTGTACCCCGGTCACACAACATAATGGCAAGTCTATTCCCTACTAGATAGGTAGGGATCGGGGCAGGCCCGTTTCCTACTAACTTGGTATGGTTACGACTATACGACAAGATCACGGAATCATAACACATTGGGCCAAACGGGTGACAGTTTGGTAACATGGCTTGACTTTTGGCCTCGCGTGTGTCATCCTATAAGTAGATAGAGAGATAGGAAAGATCATGAAGTACAAGGTAGTAACCTTCACCACTAGCGAGTCATTCGACTCCCTTGCAGAGGCTCAAGCCGCGTTCGATGCCCTTGTGTCCGCTGGAAAGTCAGTGACCATCGGTGCCACCGATGACTCAATCGAGCCTATTATCCACATGGAATGGTGAGTGTCATGTTCATTACTGAAGATGAGTGGAATGCAGAGTTTGCGTTTCCTAAGAACCATGATTCGGAATGGAATCACCCTACCCCGGATAATCCGGTGGCCATGACATTCGGCGGTGTATGGATGCTTGACGATGGGCAATGGTGACATTAGCCCAAGCGGGTGATGCCAAGTTGCCAACTGTCAGACCATCGTGATAGTCTACTAGTAGAGAGAAAGGAAAGACAATGACGCTACTGCTAGAGGCAATCGTAGATATGTTTGCCCATGAGGATACTTCCAATGATGAGGCTGTAACTATTGCCTACCTTCCCGCTGGGGGTAGCCATGGATCGCATGATTACCCTTCGACTGTCTGTGACTGCTACTATGGAATGGTGGAATGATGAACGTTCAGGCACTAGAGACTCTGTACTACAAGAATGATCCTGAGGGTCATTTCTTTGATAGGGATGGAAAGTAATGAACACTTACATGATTTACCCTCCTAATGGCTATGCTTTCGAGGTTCATGCATATAGCGATATGGCAGCACGCGAGGCGGCTAGGTTTTATCTTGGTGTGAGAAAGTTGCCGAAGGGTACTGTGGTTTCTCTACTAGATTGGTAGGGAAGCCCGGGGCGCTTTCCTACTAACTTGATAGACTATTTACGATAACGACAATAATCACGGGAAGATAACGATTACTCCAAAAGAGTGATACAGGCTAGACAAGTGCCGGACCATCCGACTACAATGGGGGTATAGAGAGAGGATCAGACCATGATCAAGGCTACAGACCTCACAGTAGGTGACAAGATCATCATGCGTCGTGAGACTGGTACTTACTACCGTAAGTCATATGAGCGTGTGTGTGAGGTTGACTACATCACGACTACCCCGCGTGGGGACAGTGTGTTCCATATCAAGGGTGATCCTGCCTCTCATGTGTGGTACATTCGTGAGGGTCAGACTTTCCGTACCCCCGAAGATGGGCCGCTGCGCTCATGGCTCGATGGTGACCCTAACTCCCCTGACTACCGATAGGATAATGACAATGTGGCAAGATAATGCAGAATGCGCTGGTAATGAGACTTTTATTCTGCGTGGACATACTGCCGACAAGAAAGCAGTATGCGCTCAGTGTCAGGTGGTGAACGAATGCCTTGCATTCGCTATTCGCAATGAGGACTTTGAGGCTACTGTATATGGTGGTTTTACCGGATCAGAACGTATGGAATTAGTGAAGAATGGATATGTGCTGTGAAAAAGATCATCGCTATTGGCATTATTGGTATTGCATTGACGGGGTGTGCCACCACTACCCCGGCACCTACGGTAACGATTACACAACCGCCTGTGACCGTTAGCCCCTCCCCCACCGAGACTACCCCCTCTTATTCTCCTAAAGAGGTGCTAATCGCGGCGGTAGAGAACAAATATGGCCCTCTTTCCCCTCGTCAAGAAAAGTCAATAGTAGACTTTGCACAAGACGTGTGCATTGACTTTGACAATATCGGGGTAAGGCGCACACTTGCCAACATTGTTGCACAAGTCACTTCTAACAAAGAGGCAAAGTTTGTGGGATTCATTATTGGTGCCGGTACTGCGGCATTCTGCCCAGAATACAATGATGAACTAGGTAATGGTGTTAGTGCATAGGGTTTGTTTCCTACTAACAAGGTAGGAAACGGCCCGGGGTATCACTTGCGGAAATACTTGGAATGAATGGGGAGAAGAAGAATGACCACACGTTTTGCAGTTGTCAGGGGTGCCCGTGATAAGTGGGAAGTTATTGACTACCTGCCCTCTAACTATGAGGTTATCTTTTGGAATAATGAGGGTATCGTTATTGCAGGTAATGATAATGCAGGCTGGACATTAGATGACTATGTTATTCCTCGTTTGTCAAGTGGCAATATGTCCTGCCGTGAAATGGTGGAGATTCCATTCTAATCCTACTAAGTTAGTAGGGAGCGCCCGGGGCCGCAAATCTCACTTTGTCAACTTATTTACGATGATCCTTACGATATCACCCGAATGGACCAATGTGTAACCAGTGTATCGTGAACACTTGACCTCAGACACCACATGTACTACACTAGGAGCAGAGATGGGAGAAAACATGTTGCTACGTTCTAAAGATCGTAAGGTTGCCAATAGTGTTACCAAGTCAGGGAACCCTAATATTGCTAATAGTTTCGGTCTTCCTGCGGGTAAAGAATATTCTTGCCCTGAGCAAACTGCTTTTTGTAGCAATATCTGCTATGCAGGTAAGTTGGAGAAAATCTATAAGGGTGTGCGGAATAACCTTATTGCTAACTGGGAGGCATTGCATACCGCCGAGTTTGCTGAACAATACAATCTGCTCGATAGCATGATTACCGAGTTTGAGGCGGAATGTGATCGGAAGAATGCCGACAAACTATTCCGCATCCATTGGGATGGTGACTTCTTCTCTAATGAGTACACCCGTGCATGGGCGGCAGTTATTGACAATCATCCTGACACTCACTTCTGGGTTTACACGCGGGTATTGGCTAGTGCAATGGTACTCAATATGCTGAAACTTCCCAATCTGGCATTGTACTTTAGTGCCGATGAGAATAATCTGCACTTTGCCAATATCGCCAAGGATAAGGGAATCAACATTGCTTTTGTTGGCAATACTTTTGCCGAGGGTAAAGAACTATTCCCTAAAGCCACTAAGTGCCCTGAGAATAATAAGGCATTGCCCCTTATTAGTGAGAAGGGTAGTGCGTGCAAAGTGTGTGGACTTTGCATTAATGGTCGCAAAGATGTTCTATTCTCTACTAGCAAAAAGTGAGGGGGTAGAGAATGAAAACCGACTATTGCGAATTCTGCCATAAGTTCACTAAGCAGGAAGATAGAGATGGGTTTATCTGGTGCTTTGGTTGTGAGGAAAGGGATAAGGCATTGTATGAGAGGCTAAGGGCAGAGGGGTATCTAGAGTAAGTATAGTGGTTTGGTAGGGAAGCCCAGGGCGCGCTACTCCATTTGAGTGACTATTTACGAAACACACCCCTCTTCACTGGACTCACAGCCACACATGCGACTATAATATACCTATGAACACAAAGACGAGAGAGAGTTTGGTGCCTACCCTTCGTGCCGTTGATCGGTGTGATGCTGGGTGTGGAGCCGCTGCCAAGGTGCTAGTGAAGGGTTTAGAGGGGGAGTTGCTGTTTTGTGGTCATCACTACAATAAGCATGAAGAGGCTCTTGCATCATGGGCATATGACGTTGTGGATGAACGTCACATTGCACCCCCGAAAACTACGCATACGTCTTGACACCGCGCCTGTCGGCACGGTATGATGAGAGAGAACAAAAGGAGAGAACTATGGGTGATCGTGCAAACTTCGGAGTCCGTCAGGGTGATGACGTTGTGTTTCTGTATGGACATTGGGCTGGCTATGGCATGATGGCTACCCTTGCCAATGGGCTGAATGCTGTTCGCGACTTCAACCGACTCAACGACGAGACATACGCAACACGCATTCTGTTTAGTCAGATTGTGGGAGAGAGTTGGATCGGGTCACTAGGATGGGGAATCTCAGTCAATAGCATTGTTGACAATGAGCACAAGATTCCAGTGGTTGACTTTCGAGAGGGTACTGTGACTCTCTATGACTGGAAGGGTGACTTTGATAATCCTACCAGTAGTCCTCTGTTCACCACCACTATCGACAACTTTATTCGGCGGTATGCAAAACCACTTGCATCAGTCTAATCAATCCACTACAATAAGAGAAAGAAACAAAGGAGAGAACAATGATTGTTATTCGTACCGAGGCTTGGAGCACCAAGCGCGGAGATGTTATCAAGGCTGTCGTGCGTGACGACAAGGGCAAGATTCTTGGTGCCACCAATCAGACCGCTGCGATTGCGCCGGTACTTATTGGAAAGAAGTAACACATACCTAGGGCCGAGCATCAATCTCTCTCTACCCCTAGAGTAACCAGAATAAGGCCGGATAACTGGTTACATCTACAAGGTTATAATTCCATAGTGTATAATTGAACCATGCCGTATAAAGACCCGCAAAAGCAAAAAGAGGCGCAAGCCAGATACTACAGAGAGAACCATGCCAAGATCAGAGCACAGGCGAACGAGTATTCTAGAATCAGAAAAAATAAGGCAGTCAGATGGGTTGAAGACTATAAACTGTCACACCCAACCTGCACAGACTGCAAACTAGACTACCCGCCACACATTCTAGACTTTGACCACCTAAGAGACAAGGTGGCAGGCATCTCAATCTTGCAGCGGAACGGCAACATCGAAGCAATCAAAGCAGAGATAGAGAAGTGCGAGATAGTTTGTTCAAACTGTCATAGGCACAGAACATGGGAGCGTAGTGTAAAGGTAACATAACTGCCTGTCCAGCAGTAGATCGGGGTTCAACTTCCCCGCGCTCTCGCCATACTTGAGAGCGCAACTACCCGGCGTGGCCGCGCGAAGCGCGTTTGTCAACCCATTTACGATACCAATTTACGATCACTGGGAATATTCACTCAAACGGAGCAAAGTTTGAGAAAGTTGCTTCCAGGGCTTGTGTTCTGAGTCTGAGCCAGACTATAATAAGGGTATCAACAAAGAACTAGGGAGTTCACATGAGTCATGATATTGAGACCAACGGCACCGAGGCTTCGTTCGCTTCCTTCCGTGAACCGGCCTGGCATGGACTTGGCACGGTCTTTGATCACGAGGTGTCTACCTCCGAGATGCTGCGCCTTGCCCACCTTGATAACTGGAACGTGCGACTTGAGAATGTTGTGGTTCCCGGTGTGCCTGCTGAGCGTTTCGCTATGCCTGCCATGGCTGTGGTGCGTACCAATCCCTTCGATGGTCAGACCGACGTTCTGTCTGTGGTGGGCAAGCGATACAAGGTGTTGCAAAACGAGGAACTGTTCGACTTCGGTGCCACGCTTGGCTCTGGTGCTCGGTGGGAGACTGCTGGGTCTATCAAGTCTGGGCGCGTGGTGTTCGGATCACTTGCCCTTGAGCGTGAGACCGTGCTCGATCCTACTGGTGTGGCTGACAAGGTGTCTACCTACATTCTGCTGCACACGTCCCATGACGGTAGCGTGAGTGTTCAGGCTAGCATTACTCCCGTGCGTGTTGTGTGCGCCAACACTCTCAACTTTGCCCTTCGCAGTGTGAAGCAGTCCTACAAGATTCGTCACACTCAGACGCTTGAGGGCAAGATGGCCGCTGCCCGTGAGACTCTCGGTCTGGCCGAGCGGTATATGGATGACTTTGACAAGGCTGCTCAGGCTTTGTTCCAGACTTCCGTTACCGATGCCCAGGTGGAAGATATCTTCGCTACTGCCTACCCTCGCCCCGACAAGGATGCTGCCAAGGCTGCTATCACTCGGTGGGAGAATAAGCGGGTGGCTGTGGGAGAGATTCTGCTGTCTGATACCACCAATGCAATCAATGGCACGGCGTGGGGAATCTTGAATGCCCTTACCGAGAATCTTGACTGGAATCGTCAGGAGCGCAAGGATAATCCCGAGCCTAAGTTGGCTGCTGCCAGTGGCTTGGATGCCATTGCCAATGCAGAGCGTAATCGCCTGTTCTCCATTGTCAAGGAGAAGGTGGGAGTCTGACAAGTGGGGGAGGGGTATCTATACGGGGGTGCCCCTCCCCACTCGACCGGGGTATAGAGATAATCCAACACAGAATAGGAATAACCAATGATTATCAAAGCAATCACTACATGGGAAGTAGACACCGATAACCCTGACCTGGCACAGGAACTTGTATTTCTTGAGTTTTGTGAACCATATAGCACTAGCGCAGCGTTGCGCAGCATCGACTTTGAATAATGATTGTTCGCTATGCGGATTTTGACGTTCGCATAGCGGCCCTGGGCGCGTGTCCGCATACAGAACACTTTACGACCTTTTACGATCAAGCACTGGACTTCACTGGACTTTTGCAGTATTCTTGGAGTATGAACTCAGAGAGAACACAGATGGCTCGTAAGACTACCTCGGCCCCTATGCGCTGGATTGTAGACAACTTTTACTTTTCTGCGTTTGATTCCATTCTCCACTTTGGGGAGGGGAAGGCTTTTCAAGACACTGAACTTTTGAAAAACAATGGGTCTTTGGTATATGCCTATGATCCTAACAGTCCTCATTCTCATAAGAGGGATGCTTCTATCATATACCCCGGTTTTCACCAGTATGACGTGGGCGTGAGCGTCTATGTCTTTAATACTTTGGAGCCGGTGGCTAGGAAGCAGGCCCTTCAGGACATGCTGGGATGCTGCCGACATTGCCTCGTAGCGGTGCGTACAGACAAAGTGAACGGTGAGCAACGCCTTGGCATGGATGGTGTCATCACCAAGCGCAACACTTTTCAAACTCAACTTGATGCAGATGCGTGGGTCGAGTGGTTTACCCGAATGTCACCCGAAAAGACCAGTGTCAAGGTCTTGCACAAGACCAGCGGATACGTTATCCTTGGTATCAACAAGTAAGGGAGAGTCATGAAGCAGTACACAAAGCCTAGTGTTCGTGAGGGGTACTGGCTAACCTTGGCGACCTGCACGATCAGCGATGACGACTACAATCTTACAGACTATGAGATTAGGGTCCAAGTTGTTGACGACACCTATCAAGATCACTATGCTATTTATATCAATGGCAAGCGACAGCGTAAGACTTACTTTGGTGAGATGGCTCACCATGACGTGGCTCGCGCTTACAATGACCTTGTTGGTTGGCAGAATAGTGTGTTTGGAGATGAACTGTGATTACTGATATTGAAACGTTGGCCGCTATTGCGGAACAACTGGATATTGAGGCAACTACTACATATTCTGGAAGGGGCATGTATGGGGCTACGTGTTTTGGCATCATTGGGTCTACCCGCGATCTTGTGACTTTTTTGCGGGCATTGGACGATGAAGATGCCGATGCACTCATCGACCCGTCCATTGATTCTATGGGGGTTGATTCCGTATTCTACTGGCCTTCCCGTTTGCGTACCAGAAAGAGTGTGTGGTTGTGATGGACAAGCGAGTCCATGCTATAATAGAGTATGAGATACGCTAATCCCCCATTAGAACGATACACAAAACTAGATAACGGATGCTGGCAGTGGCAAGGGTACATAGACAAGAATGGCTATGGAATGGCTTGGGTAGACAAGAAAAATCGTCTAGCGCATAGATTGTTTTTTAAGCATTACCGTGGCACGTTAGACGACAACCTAACTATAGACCACCTGTGTAGCAACAGGTCGTGTGTGAATCCTGACCACCTAGAAGAAGTCACCTTATCAATAAACGCCAAGCGTGCCAGAGAACGCAATGCAAAAAGCACTTGCGAGAACGGGCACATAAAGGATAAGATGAGGGTAGACAACGGATATAAATACATGGTGTGTTCGATCTGTCAGCGAGACTATAACCGAGAATATAGAAAAAACAACCTAGAGAAGATGAGGAAGGCTAATCGTGAGTACGCAAGGAAAAAGAGACTACTTGAGAAGTTTGGGTTTTGAGGTTGGAAAGCGGGGTAGGTTCAGTGAAGCCATGCAAGAAGCCCTCAAGAACTATAAAGAAGAAACCCCAGAAGTAGTCATTATCCCTAAGGTAAAGAATACTCCCAAGAGAACTGATGGGGTCAAAGTCTATACCGCCGAGTTGCACACAGGACAGATTATTAGGTTTGATATGTGTGCTGACTGCAAAGAGAATGTAGTTTATTGTCATTGTGCCAATCCGCAACCACCTAAGTGGCTGTCGGATGAGGTTGCAATCTACCGAGCAGGAGAGTAGGATATTCCTATGGACGGTAGCAAGGAAGCACAGATGTTTGTGAAGGCGCTACAGCAGTACGCTGACACAGAGGGTAAGTTCTATGCGATTGGTTTTGAGATGGGAAACTTGTTGTCTCCACGTCTTGCTAGTCGCTGGGAAAACCTGTATCATGGATACTACAAGGCACTAGAGATGGGCATGAGAGATGACTGGCACTGACTTTGATCGCAAGGCCGAGTTTGTGGCTACTGCATGGGAGCCGTTGGAAAAGTTGGGTACGTGGGATGAGTTTCTCAACAAGATGAACCTCGGATTCCCCTACGCATGGCTCCACTATGTTGGGCACGGTACTCTCAATAAGAGTGGAAAGGCTGTTGTCGAGGAAACTTTTGACGCGATTGCTGACGCGGTGGGTGGTGATGATGGAGAATCAAACACTATCTATGCACTCATGAGAAAAAACGGTATATTGTAATGGACTTCCTAGGCTCTATCATAGGAGGCATCATCCTATTGTCCCTATTGGCATTTGGAATCTGGCTATTCGCTACACAGCCTGGATATATCTTGGTATTTGGTGGTGTTGTGCTGGGAGGGTTTATTGTGGCTGATTGGGTATTTCATATTAGATAGTGGTCAATTAGCATTGTTTGAATCAGTCAATTAGCCGCCCCGGGCCTAAAATCCACATGTCAACCCATATCACCTTTACGATGAACACAAAAAATCACTGGACTTTTCCGGGGTATACCTTTACGATAACCCCAAATATTCACTAGACATATACCTTTACGATAGACTCATTCAATCACTGGGTTATGACTGTATCAAAGAGATGTTCGTATTCTTTGATATACCTTTTTAATGTTCTATAACTTATGTTTAGTTCTGCCAGGGTAGATGAATCAATAACAACCACTCCATCTCTTTCTCTCCCCTTCATATACCAATAGACGCACTCTTTTCTATGAGAAGTGGCTATTCCTGGCCCTCTACCCCGGGTATTTTGGCCCCAATTGTTAGTATGCATATGGCCATTGTATCAAATACCCGGTATTTTGTCCAATCTTGACATGTATACTAGGACATTTTGTCCACTCAAAGCATTGTGATTTATGCTAAAAGTGTGGTGGTTTTATCATATTGTGACAAAAAAGTGGGGAAAAAGGGGTGAAAATGGGTTGAAATGGGTGATTTATATGGTAAAAATAACAAAAAAATCCCTCTAAAAATATGAAAACAGTAAGGTGCGTTCTACCTTAGTCATATTTTTATATACTTTATAGGGGATGACAGGGGCATTTACACCCATCTACCCCGCAAAATTGGTGCTCATCATCAATACACGGGATGCTCAGTGCAGGCTGGAATCCAAAGATGCTGATGTCTTGTTCTATATATGATTTAGACTCTTGTTTTCTGTTGGAAAGCATTTCGTCATATACCCCGGCGATATCGGTGTTGACGAACTCACAGTATTTTTGTAGGGAATCCTTGTCAGGTGCTCCCCATGTGCCAAGGATATCCCCCCTATATATCTTGGATTGTCTGTCGATTGATTTCTTTTCCAGTCCGCCCCACTTTTTGTCAGTGTTGTTGCCTGCGTCCCATATCTTATGGTGATTAGGACGGGTATAGAAGTGAGACAGAGGAATAACATTGGGAGAATAGATTTTATACCCCCGCGTCCAGGCTCTTATTGAGTAACATAGTTCCTCACCAAAGAATGAAAGCAATGGATCGTAGGGAATGTCTTTTACAATCCACCCCGGCGCAAAGATGAATCCTGCCAACACCACATGAGACTCTTCTGGGACTTTACGATCAGGGTCATCGAACTCTACCCGCTGAGCGCTCCACACCTTTTTACCGGCCCATAAAATATGTTGCTTAGTCGGATGACTAGGATATTTTTCTGATGCGAAATAGACGTCTTCTAGGCCCTCCCTGACGTATGCCTTGGGAAACGCTGACAGTATTACATCTTTGGTAAGGGCTTCATCCACCGTTTGAGAGTATGCGAATTTTAAGGCAGTGTCCCAACCTGGATCAAATCTGGTATGGGAATCAATTTGTAGGAAAAAGTCTTCGTTTTTGTACATTGATTGGGCGTGGGCTCTTGCCCACCCAGCGCCTCTTGCGGATTTTGAGTCAAACCAAATTGACTCCACATGTGCGCCTCTGAACTTTGCGGCAGTCACTTTGTCTTTACCGAGAAAATCCCTATAGGCTTCCCGAGGTGTTGACTGATCGACAATTCCAATATGCAAATTTTGTGGTTGATCAGCATTTTGAATACATGACAGCACTGTGTGTGGCATCTCAGAATCTCTAAAGGATGCTATGGATACGAAAATAGTGTTCATTCAACGACAATCGGGTCAAAGACAAAGCCATCTTCTAGAGGGTCACAAGACCAGAAGTGCTCTCTAAAGACGCTCTTGAGTGCTTCCGGGCCTTCGGACTTGGCGATACCGGCATAGTCTCGCCAATGCTGTCCCTGCCAGTATGGCAGGTCTGTTAGGTCTAGTGCCATTGCTCCCACCACTGCCTTGTCTACAAATTGTTCTGCGGTACGGTATGGATAATGCCTAATCTCAACAAGATTGTCGTTTCTTGTTGGGAATCTTCCATGATACGATACCCCGTGATTTCCCATGTGAATCACCATGTCCTCTGCTACCCGGCATACGACCTTTTGCATTGGTGCGTGTTCTGCACATCTCCATGATAGTCTCTTCATTGGGTTGGGGTCAACTGAATCTACCCCGGTCGGGCGGTGGTCATACATGGATGCCCCATACACATCAAACCCATTGTCTTTGATAACATCTGCCAACCTTCCATGCTTGGAATACCACCACTCATCGGCATCAAAGGGCACCACCCATGCTGCGCCAAGTCTTTGAGCGACCATTGCCAACTCTGTCATCTTCTCTGATTGCCGATATGCAGGGTCGTTGTCTTCTAGCAAAGATATAGAATTTCCAAACTTTTCAAGAATTGTTCTAGTGTTGTCAGTGCTTAGATTGTCAGCCACAATAACATGATCCACCTCACTAACCATGTGTTCAACAATGTATCCAATAATATCGTCAGCGTTTCTCACCATACAAATACCAAATACTTTGTTCATTCTGCTCGCCTCTTCCCATTTTTAATATTGCTAACGTGTGGCTGAGTAATGCCATACTCTTTTGCTATAACGTATTGTGATCTAGTGTCCAAACGGATAGAATCAATGTCTTTATCTGTTAGTTTGGCAGACGGGTGACTTTCACCAGATAGCCTAGGAACAACGCCGCGACCCTTCTTGGTCATATCCTTCATGTTGTCTGCTTGGGTACCCAAGAATAGATGATCTGGATTAAAGCAGGAGGGGTTGTCGCACTTATGTAAAACAGAGTTGTCTTCTACTGAGCCTAGCCACAACTCATATGCTACACGGTGAACACTTAATAGTTTTCCTAAAGACTTGATCCGGCCATAGCCGCAATAGTCTTTGTTGCCTGACCATTCCCAACAGTCACCGACTACAACCCTGCGCTCCAACAGCCTGTCCTTGGTCATGGGGCGGTACTTCATCAATAACCAGCCCCATTCCTATATTCTCCGATGTGTGTGACCTTTGGACTGGCCACCTTTGGACCCCAATACGCAGAATGGTACTCTGGATTGGAAAACAAGTTGATTCCGTACATACCCTCGGAATTGTTGCCTGCTGGCCAGGGATGCTCTACTGTCAGTGAGCGGCGGTAGAGTGACGGATTAGTAGTAAAGAATTTTCTATGTTCTACCCAGCGAAAGATGCCGTTGTCTTTCTCTGTATAACTATCTGGGTCTGACTCCACAATGCCACCGGCAGCACGTTCTGCATCGTTCCACGGCTGCCTCCGTAGTGCCATCTGTACGATATGCGGATTTTGTGCCATAACATTGGCAATTTCTACAAGAGGAACTGTCTCGTTAAATACAAAATCGTCCTCTAAATGAAAAATCCACCCATTCTCATCGTCACGAAGGGTGTTCCATGCAGAAATTATTGCCCCACCAAAGCCTGAGCGCCTCCCAGTTGTAACAATCTCATAACGATTGCTGTATTCTTTATGCAACCATGCAGAAAATGCGGGATCAGCGGAGTCATCATGAATAATTCTCCTTGTAATTGGCCCAATTAAGTTCTTTTCTGCTGACTTTATGGTGGGCTCAAGAAAAATCTTACGACCATCTGTCATTATTACCAAAGTTATCATCGGTCACGCTTCCAGATGTTGTGGCTGATCTTTATTTCCTTACAAAGCCTGTCGGGATCATCGACGGTATTGTTTCTAGAATCTGGCGACACATTAACAACATACACTGCGTCAGCAATATGTGACAGGCTAGCCCTGTTGAGCCATGCTCTTCTAAACAGGCTCCAATCCTCATATGCTCGCTCTTCCCAGAACCCACCAACGTCATCGAACATGGATTTTCTAATCAGTGTGCCGATAACGCAGGGGTTTACATTTCTAATGTGTCTTCCAGATAGGACTTGTGGCTCAGAGGCTACCCCGTCTATCACCCATGACACAGCCGGTGCCCTAAGATCGGCACTTGCCCTCTTCATTGCATCAAAATACCCAGGTGCCAACTCATCGTCGGCATCTAAAAAGCACAACCACTCTGTATCAGCCTGAGAGGCTGCATAATTTCTTGCCTTAGCAAGTGTCTCACCATGATATTGGATTACCGCTACTCCCTGGCTCTCTGCACTAGGAACAGCACGGGCATTTGCCAGCGTTACCCACTTGGGATCACCGTATGTTGCTACTATTACCGTCGCGTCCACAACTTTGACCTTCTTGTAAACAGTCTGTAGCCATCTCGTACACGATCATCTGTTGCCCTATAACTGTCATCCCATTCACCCTTACCCCACAAGGGGTGTAAGTGTTCTACTACGGAATCCTTACAAAACTTGTAAGAACCTCTCGATTTAGCAGTGTATACAAACTCATCGTCACAGTATTCGTGGGGGTAGCCCTCAAACAACACCTCTCTCTTCCCATCAACAGTACCCCGCTTGTCTGCATACTCTCTGGTAACAAAAGAGTGTGTTGAGTGCTGTCCCAGCAAAACTCGTGGATTGCCCAGATCATTGGTACCCACACAGTGAGTTGTCTCGTCTATCAAGGCAACGGCTCTGTCATACCAAAGAGGATGAAACTTCAAGTCCGTTGCTCCCATAAAGATGATTGGCTCTGTGCTATTTCGATACCCGGCGTTTATCTTGCGGGCATAATCACCCTTGTTTTTCCAGGGTACTCTGAGCCATCGCTCTCCGCTCTTCTTAACGGCTTCTTGCCCAGCATGGTCTGATATTGTTGTCAGGAATAGAATTGATGCCTTGTCTGTTGTGCTATAAAGGCTTTCAATTAGAGGCTCGATATGCTGAGGCCTTCCCAATACTGGCACCAGCACAACACACTCAGCCATTGCTGTCCCTGGTATCGCTCCACGAGGCCCACTGACTATTAACAGTCTTTATCTTATCTTTAAAAGACAGGCCGCAGGCACAAGCAATTTCTTTTAGGCGACCGCAATCGCTGCAATAGTTGTCAGACATGGGACAATTCTACCACTCATATTCCCCGTCGTCATCCCAAATATAATCAACCGTTTCTGGTGCTATCTGAGTATCAGCACTAACGCTAAAGCCAATGGGATTTGGTTCTTCCTCTTCTTCTACCTCTTGTTCAGGAATTGAGTTGATGAGGTCGATCACTGTATTCTTAAGTTTCTTAAGCGACTTCGATCCACTGACTTGAATCTGTGTCTCACCATATACAACGGTAATTTTCATGAAACGTCCAGGGTTAGTGTCCACAAGAACAGCCCAGCACTAGATACAAACAGAGAGGCCCAGCCAATTGAGCGGTAGAGAAACTCTCTCTGTACCTTGGGAGAAAAGCCCTTGTCTCTAGCACCAATCAACTTAAAGCCGTTGTCCAAGGCCCTCACCCACCCAACGCCTAGCATAATCATAAGGTATGCAAGCAGCAGATACTTTAGCATATCAAAGAACCTCTCTTACCATTGCAATGTATGTAGACGCAGACTCGTTCTTAACTTCTTTAGATGCGTGCTTGGAATAAAACCTTTTCAGCACATCATCTGCTTCGTCTTCTGGTACCCCGAGACTCAAGATGAGTGCCGTAAGCGCAATGTTAATCATTCGTAGAACCTTCTCCCCACTTCATAGTCTTTTGATAGGTAACTCCTGCTACCACTATACACGAGCGCCCGGTGTACTTTCTCCAAAAGATTTCAAAATCTCTTTGCATTTCTACCGGGGTACCCTCTGGCATTTGAAACAAGTCAAACTCTTCACTCATGTCTACCACCGGATTGCTCGATGAACAGCGTCGCCAACCAGCACCGCAATAAGTGTTGCTCGAAATACGATGTCAAACGTGTTGATATTCATTGCACCTCCTGCTTAATGTTTGAATCAATGATAAAGGCATAGGTGTCTAGCCCACGCCGTAGAGATTCTTCGTATGTAAATGTGGCCCCCTTAGAGCCGTTGTAAATAAACGCCAATACATATGTTGGGTCCAGATTTATCATGTCGATATTGAGCACAATACCGGCTCTGCGTCCATGCCTAGCCCAGTCTGGATACACGGTAATGACGTTGCCAATATCGTTACTTCGCCAATACTCCTGAACCAAGGTGTCTACCCCCTGCGCCCCACCATTGATAAGGGTAATGAGGCCATCGTCCTCGGTAGTATGGCTAATAAGAAACTCTGTCAGCACAGTGTAAAGAATTCTGGTATTGGGCCATACCCTAGACCCCGTGACCATTATGCTAGTCATTGCCACTCACACTTATGGGTAGGGACAAGAATGTCCGTTGCTTTATCTGGGGGAATGTGCTCGCCGCACTCGATTTTCTCGAAACTGTCTGCCTCATAAAGAAAGCGTACACTCTGAATGCCCTTTTCTGTATCGGCATCAAAGACATCTGATTCAAGGGGCATCCCCTTTTCAATAGCCTCATCCACAGCCTTCTTCAACATTCCAAGATTAAGGCAGGGAATGCTGTCAACACTGTCATAGCACAACGTGGCTGACAAGAACCCAGCATAATGTGGGGGCGGCTGCTGCTTTTGGGCCTTGCAGTCTTTGCAGCAAAGGCCTCTATCTCCGGATGGGCGCGCGTCAAGAGGAAGGTTTTGCGATCCACAGACGAGGCACTCTATGCTGTCACTCATTGTTTCCTCCTGGTAAATCTAGCGGGGTAGGGGCGGTAACCATGCATCCACACATGGCACATTCTGCATCTAGCAAATACATCTCAATCTCATATGTTTCTGGGTCAAAGCAAGCCTGAATAGTCAAGATGTTGCTTGAGCAATCTGGGCATTCTGCTGTGGGAATTCCTCTTACATCAAGAACTGCCTTGTCTGTTGTAGTCATGGCTTGTCCTCCGGGGTACGAGTAATCAAAACAATACCTCCAAAATCTTCAAACGCCTTCTTTACTCTGACAACGTATTCAATAGCACGAATCTTGTTGTCGTGGTCCAAGGCCATGAGTTTATGGGTGGGAATCCTTACAGTGATAAAGTTTTCATTGTCAATAAGATCGACACCAAAGTTGGGAGGGCAATAACTCTGAAGAGAGTGAAACGCTCGCTTCATCCTATCGTCATACATTGTCTGCCACCTTGATAATCTCATAGAGCATACCGCTCTTCAAACTGTTCGTCCTCTTGTCATGATACTTGTCCACAATCTCCTTCATAGCATCATTGTACGTTGATGCAGTAAACCTGTCAACTAGGTATTTCCGATTGTCGTACATATAAACCAAATACATTGCTACTCCATTGTTAGTGACTGCCACGTTGCTTGCCAAGAACGTTTGTCTCTGTGCGAGTTGAATTCTTTTGATACGCTTCCGTCTTCTAAATACACCCCGCCCCAGACACCCCAACTCTTTCCGTTGACGCCCTCTGCAAAGCATCTCCTGCGAACAGGACACTCTGCACAAATCTTGTCAACAGTTGGCCTCACCATTTCGTTGTCTTCATAGATTTCAAAGAAGATATTGGTGTCATGGTCTAGGCACTTGGCATCACTTGTCCACATTGACAGCACCACGCTTTTGAACTAGACTTCGTGGAACTTCCCACCCATTACGGCCAGGCACGTACCTACGAGCCGTATGCCATTCTCCATCATGAAAGACTGCCCCTGGCTTGAAGAAACTTGACCTAGCCTTTGAATAGTGAATCACGTCCCATCCATCCCACTCAAGATTATTGCTTGAAGCAACGATCTGCTCCATTTCTTCTAGGTCACGAATCGCTTTTAGTGAATACGACATTCTTAATTCCACTTTCATCAATTAGTTTCTGACAATTGTCGCAAGGCTTCGATAGCAAATCTCCACCACTACGACTAATCCTAGCAACAAAAATTGTCCCACCTCTAGCATTCATACCGGCCTCTCTAATGGCAGAGGCTTCTGCATGGAGGTGGCACTGTTCCCTGTGCTTACCATCAGGGATTACGTTCGGGTAGTTTCTGCGCTTATTGAATCCCGTTCCCAGCACCCTGCCAGACTTAACAACAACAGCACCATGCTTGTGCTTTAGGTCTGACTTCTGTGCAAGGTATCTGGCAACATTAAGATAAGCCTTCTGCGTGTTAGACAACATCAGTATCGAAATATCCCAACTTCGCAATCGGCTTCTTCGGCCTGTCCAACAAGACGCGACGGCCTTTCACCAGGCTTACTAAGGTAGATAAAGTAGTCAACATCTTCAATGTTATTTTCTACCCAGGCATGTGGCACAAAGTACTTTTTGATTGACTTGCCACGAGCACGCATTCCATCTTCTGACAGGTTGACAAATCCAGAAACGAAGTTGTTGATTTTGTTTGGTCCCACAGAATAGATTTCAATATCGCTATCATTCATCATTGATGATAGAGCGACTGCCATAGAGCGCATGAAGACGTTATAGTCTTCAAACGACTTACTCCCCTGGATCACTACCTTCATCTTCGTCTTCCTTTAGTGCGTCTAGAATATCCATCATACGCTTAACCTGAGCATCTGTCAATGAGTCTACGTTGACTGCCACTTTATCTTCCCTTTTAACTCGGCCAGTTTCATCTAGTGGGGCGGTAACGAATTCGTTTCCAGAGACCCAAAAAGCCTGCCCATCCATAATGGCTACCCGCATATATTCTGCCTCCAACTCTTGATCATCCTCATCTGATGATGTCTCCCTAAAACCCTGATCGTGCTCTTTGCGCGACTCGTACTCATAACTTTGCCCACCTTGCATACGACTATGCTTTTGGTTTGGGCTGGTATCTACCACGTTGTTGAGAAACAGGTAGTTAACGTACAAGGACGTGAGCAAAAGCACGACCAGGGCTAGGGCTAGAATAATCATGCTGCTCAGTCTTCCGATACTGCGCTTGTTGTCTTGGCTGGCTCTTCTGCCTCTGCGGCCTGCGCCTTGTTCTGTGCTAGTTCTAGTTGTAGAACCTGCATCTCAAGGTCAGCAAACTTCTTCTGGTAAAAAAGAGCAATCTGCTGCCAATCCTCTGACGACAAATCCTGACTCATGCATCCTCCTTTCGGTCAATCGTATTCTATCAGTCAACATTCTTTTCTGCAAGCACATTGATCAGCACATTAAGGTAGTCCCTAAGGTAGTGATCAAGTGCATCAACAGCCTGCTTGTCAAACGCCAAGTCGGTGAGAGCGACGGTATCCATCATGGGGCCGTCCATACTAAAATTAATGGTGATCATATCTTTGGCAAACAACTCGTACAAGGTTTTTCTCAAGTCCATAACACGTGCTGCCCAAAATTCCGGGGCTTCTTTCTTGGCACGTTCAGAAACCTCGTAGCGAACATCGCCAGTCTTTTCGTCAACATGCTCGATCACCAGCCCAGAATCAACCAGTTCACCGATCACTTCATCAATGTCTTCGCAGTCTTGCTCTTCCACGACCTACTCCCACTCATCTATTGTTAGTTTTACTATGTTGTCTGGCATTCCATCGTGCTTAAGACAAAACTCATTGATAGCATCCCTTATTGCACACCCTGGCCTTTGAGCAATTGAGTGTGCATACAACTCTCCATCAATAAACAGTTTTGCTTCCCATCTACCGAACGGTATTGGGTTAGCAACGATGTTCATTGTGCAATTCTATCATCACAATAGGCCAAAGTTCATCAGAAAGTCCTTGGCGTCTTGTGTCAACTCCGGCTTCTCATCTTTCTTTGCAGACTCTTCTTCGCCCATAGAGGACCATGAATGGACTTCAATTTCTGGGTTGATGTCTCTGGGGGTACGAGAAATTGCATTGTATACCGCGCCCGTCATAGCATCTGCTAGGTCCTTTGAGTTATGAACGAACACCCCTGCCGTTAGTGCAAAGTTGTGATACTCGGGGACTTCCAGATCATAGATTGCGCGAGGCTCTTCATAAACTGTGTGAGTGATGCCTCTCACCCTGTGGGGAACCTCTTTGCGCCCCTTCACGGAGATTGCCTCATAGCCGCCATTGTGCGGCCAAAATCTGTTCAGCGGCATGATCCTGTCTATGCCTGGGCGAATGTGTTGTGCTTCTTTATATACCCCGGAACGTAGCAAAAATAGGTGATCTGGCGTGCAATTAATGACTGCTCCGCTATCTAGCACTACCCTGACTAAGTGATGAGCCTCACCAGTTTTTGCGACTATGGCCTGCGCTGGCACTGGCCTATCGTTTTCAATGTCATAAGAGTACACCCATACCGTTGATCCATCGAGAGATTCTAGTGTCTGGTCCGTTCCATCCAGCAATGGGATCAGCGTGTCGCCAGTAAAACAACTCTTTCGCGGGTGATCTACTTTGTTATTTTTAATAATCTTCAACTCTGTTAACTCTTCTAGCAATAGCGGAATGCTCGGCATCATTATTCTGTCTTCATACACAAGCATTGCCAGGTCTTCATAGTGTTTCTTTGCGACAGAAAGCGTTTCGGCTCTCATGCCTGATTCCCTGAGTTCTGTCTGAATATCAAGGCTGTTCCACCTGTCGAAAGTTACCACGCCGATGTTGGCACCATGCCTCCTAAGCCCTTGAATCCAATGCTTAACGTCAGACAGATTGACCGGCCCCTCCTTTTTAGGCTCCCACCAGGCAATCATGTCTACCACAACAATTGGTACGATTTGTTTGAAGTCGTCTGTGACAGCAACACTTACCCATTTTTCAACGTGAGCAACTGCCACCGCACACTTGTCGTGTTTTTGGGCCAGGTCTGCATGTAGATAGTAGGTGATGTTCGGGTCGGGTTGCCATTGCTCATCAATTCTACGAGAAGCATCTAGTGGATTACGCCCAACCATTGCATTCATGATCTTTTCTTTAGACCTGAAGAATGCGTCCGATGAAATTGTTGGGGTACACAAGAAGCGCATCCTCGCATCTGCTGGATCAGTCCAAAACGCCATCTTAAAGTCTTCAATGGTTCTTGTTGGGTTTACTTCCCATGTAGGACGCTTGAGGGCAAATACTCTTGGCACCTTGTACTTGGTGATGTGGTCCTCTTCCCACTCAATGCTGAACTTATTTTCGGGGTAGTCTTCTGGAAGATCAGGATTAAGAATAAACTCATGTGTTCTTTCTATAACGTCTTTCTCTGCAATGGCCTCTGCATATTTAGTAGAGATGAAGTCTCCCTCATACCGTGGGAATGAGAGCAAAACCACTTTACCGTAATCAGGGAAGCGGCTGTCTACAGTGCCACGGAATGCTTTGTAGATATTTGCACCAGTCTTGCCGAGTTCAGCATTACTTTGATTGTCACCAAAGCCTGAAATTTCATCAAGCACCGCCATAAACAGATTAAGTCCCTCATGAGACTCACGCTCTGAGTGTCCTGAATATACTGTGATCGCCTTCTTAAACTCAATACTATCCATCTTTGAGTAGTATTTGCCAGCAAACCAAGGGGATCGCTCAATCTTATTCTTGAAGCCCTTGAAGAATACGTTACGCGCCTGCTGAGCGTTAATGGCAATGTTGATAATGTCAATAGCATCGCCGGGTGGCTTTCCATAATAACGAGATGGGTCTTTAAGGCACAAAAGTTTATAGACAACGTATGCTACCGCAACTGTAGATAGGTAATCTTTCCCACTACCTTTCCCAAGCACAAGAGTAATCTCACCCTTGGTATATTTCTTATAATACCTAGCACCTTCTGTGGCACCCATAAAGCGCTCAACGTCTTCTTGCTTGTATATCTGTGCCATAGATTCAACAACATCATATTGAATCTTTGATAGTGGTGGTAGGCCGAGGTATTCGTGGCTTTCTACAAACTCTTTAGCCCCTACCGGGGTTTCGGAAAACGGATTGTCTGTTAATAGATCAGCAATGTCATCGAACATTGTAGTCTACCACTACTGCCTCATTGGGATCGGCTATTGTTGCTAGACGACGCATTGTTTCTTTCTTGCAGTGATCACATTGAGAAACCACCTCTTTAAGAATACCCTCCAAAATCTCCTGCTTATGCTCAGTCTCAGCCAATTCCTCTGCGAGTTCCTTGTTCTCAAGCATCCCAGACTTTTGAAGCATGTCGATGCGCTTTGCTTCCATATCCGCAATAAGTTTGATGGCATTGTTCTTGGCACCAAGGTTATTCCCCTGGTCTGCACTGTCAATAACCTCATAAGCCTTTTGAATAAGTCTGTTGTAATGAGCGTCTGCTCCTGCTAGAGCCTCACGAGCACGAGAACGAATTGCCTCATTGTTGGCAATCATTCCTCGCCACTCATTGAGTAGCCCAACCACACGCACCCGCTGCATCCCAAGTGTTTTGGAAATTACTGTTGGGTCATCGCCCTTTAGATATTCTGTAACCACTCTGTTCATCAAGTCAAGGTGGTCTAAAGTCTTTTCTAGTTCTGTGCTAGCCATATGCCTATTCTATCACTTACCGGCTACAGCGCGATAATACTGCTCTCTAACGTCTTGGGAAATTCGGCCCCTACTTGATACTGCCACATTATTTTCAGTGGCCCATGAGCGGATAGCATCAGCGTCACCAGTAGCCTTGGGGCGAGCCTTCTG
>ERZ724505.608-NODE-608-length-22471-cov-15.046172_pt1 | contig 22471 bp, 33 predicted proteins | sample MGYA00376038_ERZ724505 | MGnify/ENA primary metagenome ERZ724505 (study PRJEB28724, sample SAMN07190884) | wastewater metagenome | isolation source: effluent of sewage treatment plant in Hong Hong | place: Hong Kong | collected 2016-03-17 ...
GTAAAATATTATGATTTGGCAGTCGCTCGTGTGTTCGGTCAGCATTGCCACTAACTCATTTATAGACGTAGTTTTATTGCGCCTATTCTCCAAAAACGCAAATAACCCGAAATGAACCACCGAGAATACATCCTCCAAACCCAAATTTGCAACTACCTTCACCTGCAATATCCTGAAATTTTGTTTTTAAGCGATACCATTGCAGCGGTGAAGCTCAAACCTCAACAGGCCATCCGTAACAAGTCCATCCAAAAGCACGGGTTTAAAACGCCCGATTTGTTAATCCTTGAACCGCGTGGGAAGTATCACGGATTGTTTATTGAGTTAAAGACCGAAACCCCTTACAAGCTGAACGGGGAAATTAAGGCAAGTCAGAACGACCACCTCAAAAAGCAGCAGGAAAGCATGAACAAACTGAATGAAAAGGGATTTTTTGCAGTGTTTTCGTGGGGTTTCGACATGACTAAGGAAATAATTGACAATTATTTAAATGAAAAATTGTAAATTTGCAAAGTAATGAACCACGAAACCTCATACTTACAAGGCAGATTGACCGAAATCGAAAATCAGAAGCGGTTGAAAATGGCCGAAATTGCCGAACTTGACAAGGCTGCGAATAAGATACGTGCGATACTCAAGCCAGTGAAGCTGCCAGTTATCGAGCCGTGCGGTACTGTTAATGAGGAACATTACCCAAGTGGGTGTTGAAAATCAAAATGTTAAAAAATTTGGAAACCAAAATAGAATACTATGCCAAGCGGAGGATATAGGCCAAATTCAGGACGGTTAAACAAAGAAGAATCCGAGAAACTGGTTACCCGGTTAAAAAAAATGGAAGAAGATGCCTTTAAAGCACTTCACGCCGGAGTTAAGTCAGGTGAATTTCTTTATGTTAAGCTATACATGGAATACCGATTTGGCAAACCAAAAGAACAACTTGACATTACATCAGGCGGGAATGAACTGCAACAATGGACAATGATACCAGCCAAAAAATAATCCAATACAATCCTGCGTTTTCAGAGTTCTTCCAATGCAGGGAGCGTTACGCGGTATTGATTGGCGGAGCAGGGTCAAGTAAATCATTCTCAACAGCGCAAAAAATACTTTGGCGGACGTGCAGCGAACAGGGGCATAGATTCCTTTGTGTTCGGAAAGTTGCCGATACATTAAGCAAATCAATTTATCAGTTATTATTTGACCTCATTATTGATTACGGACTATACTACCAATTCAAAATAAACAAATCCGAAAAGCGATTTACTCATCTGCCAACGGGAAATGAAATCATCCTTACCGGGATGGATGACAGCGAAAAGATAAAGTCCATTGCAGGGATTACGGGCGTATGGTGTGAGGAAGCAACTGAATTGGACGAAGCCGATTTTAATCAGTTGGAATTAAGGGTAAGGGGTGAAACAAAGAATTATAAGCAGTTCATTCTAACATTTAACCCGATTGATGAAAGGCATTGGTTGAAAAGGCGGTTTTTTGACCAAGATGATGACCAAGTTTACACCCTAAAAACGACCTACAAGGATAATCTATTTTTAGATGATGATTACATTAAGCACCTGACCGAGCGCGTCCGTATTGATGAAAATTTGCACCGCATTTATGTTTTAGGGGAATGGGGCAAGGAGCGGACAGGCGGGGAGTTTTACAAACAATTTACCACAAAGCACGTCCGAACATTGTATTATGAGCCTGATTTGCCTTTACATATCAGTTTTGATGAAAACGTAAATCCGTATTTACCTGCCGTTGTATTTCAGATTGACGGAAAGAAAGTAAAATTGCTTAACACTATTTTAGGGCGAAATCCTAATAATACGGTCGAATGGGTCTGCAAGGAAATTGAGAGAATTTACCGAAATCATTCTTCTGGGATGTTTATCTACGGTGATGCAACGAGCCAAAAGGATGATGTAAAAATGGAAAAGGGTTACGACCTGTTTAAATTAATCATTGATAAATTAGAGCGATTTAAACCCATTCGCAGGGTATCAAAATCAAATCCATCTGTTGTAATGCGAGGGATGTTCATTAATACTATTTTGCAGCAAAACTATGAGGGGATAGAGTTTTATGTTAATGAATCCTGCACTGATGCTGTTGATGATTTTCTATACACTAAAGAGGGCAGCGATGGGAAAAAAGATAAAAAGACCGTGAAAGACCCAAAAACAGGCGTATCATATCAGCCATACGGGCATATTACGGATGCAGCTGACTATTTAATTTGTTATGCTTTTAGAACAGAATATGAGAAATACCAACGAGGCGGTGAAACTAAAATTGCGGCCTATGGTATGCAGCCCAATGATGGGCGCGGTACAAGATTTTAATTTTGTTGCAAAATTGATTTAACAAGTTAATAGGAATTATTTTTGCCTTATGGCAAGATTCCTAATGAATAGCGATTACGATTCAATAATTCAGGAAGTTGATTTATTGCAGGTAATCGAAGATGATTACAACAATCTCTATCAGGCAGAAGAAAAGGCAATCAGCCGAATGAGGACAAAACTTGTCCAAAGGTACATGGTGGATATTGAGTTAGGCACAATGACCGCTTACAATGCCTTGACCCATTACCGAACAAAAGAGAGAGTTTTAACAGGGTCTGTCATTTCCTCTGTATTGTACTTTGACAGGTGGGTAAAAACAACTGAATACGTTACCAACGATATTGTTACTGATGATGATGGGTATGTTTACACAGCATTACAGGCATCCACAGGAAAGGAATTAACCGAAACTGCCTACTGGTCGCCAATGGTGGGAATTGCAGTAAATAACGCGACCTATTGGGCTACTGCCGATAACCGTTACCCGCTTTTTGTGGAGTTGGCGATGGACATGGCACTTTATAACGTCCATGCACGGATTAACCCGCGAAACATTCCCGATTTGCGAATTGAGCGCAATCGCGAAGCACTTGACCAGCTTGACCGCTGGGCTTCGGGGACTGATACAGCAGAGGTAATGAATGTAAACACAGCGGAGCAAACAGGCTTTTCAATTCGTTGGGGTGCAAGTTTAGAAAAGCAAAATAATATGTTCAAGTAATGGCATGGTGGAATAACATACAACTCCCGAACTGGGTAAATTTTGACAAACCACAGCCGCCACGCGCGAATGTTCGCAATACGATAACCTTTGAACAGCAGTTGCAAAGGGTTCGGCAGGACGCGCAAAAATTCAACATAGCAGTTGAAGCAGCGGAAAGTCCGCGTTACCCTAACCGATTTTTGTTGATGCAGATGTACCAACAGATTGTTTTGGACGGACAGGTTTCGGGCGTAATGCTGCAAAGAAAATCAAAAGTTTTAAGCCAAAAATTCAATATTCTTAATTCCGCTGGCGAGGTGGATTACGAAAAGACAAAGCTATTTCAAAAGAAATGGTTTTATGACTTTTCTTCAATGGCCTTGGATAGCATCTATTGGGGGTTTTCGTTAGTTCAATTTGGCCCGATAAAGAACGACCAATTCATTTACACCGAGTTAGTGCCGCGCATTTACGTTGTACCTGAATTTAGTTTAGTTCGCAGCAATACGGCAACGGTAATTGATGGGGTTAAATTCACCGAAAAGCCATACTCAAATTGGTGTATTGGGGTTGGTGAAAAGTACGATTTAGGGCTGTTGATGAAACTTGCCCCGTATGTTATTTGGAAGAAAAATGCAATGGCGGCATGGGCTGAATTTACTGAAATTTTTGGCGTTCCAATGCGAACCGTTAAGACCGATGTTAGGGATGAATTGACGCGCAAAAACGCTGAAAATATGCTCAAAAACATGGGTATTGCAACGTGGGCTGTTTTGGATTTGAACGATGAATTTCAGTTACATGAAACAAGCAGGTCGGATGCTTATCAAGTTTTTGATAAATTAGTTGAACGCTGCAATTCTGAAATCAGCAAAATCATTTTAGGGCAAACGGGAACAACCGATGAAAAGGCATATTCAGGGTCATCAAAGGTACATGAATCAGTTGCCGACATGGTTGCCCAGCAAGATTTGCGAATGATGGAATTTGTCGTATCAAATCAGCTATTCCCAATGATGCAAAGTTTGGGTTTTGATTTGTCGGGCTATACATTTGAATATGACCGCAGCGAAACATTAAGCATACAAGACCAGGCCAAGATTGATGCTTCATTTATGCCTTATGTTAAGTTTGATAAAGAATATTTGGAACACCGCTACGGCATTGAATTGATTGAAACACCACAGGAAGATGCCGCAGAAGATGAAAGTGAACAGGTCAGCAACATTACCAAAAAACTGAAAAACATTTATAAGTAGTGTGCGAATTATGCCAATTATACAATGCTGTTAAGGACGAGCCAAGTCCATTTACCGATGATGATTTCAACCGGGTAAGTAATGGCGTATGGATTGGTGAAATTACAAAGTACAATCTTCCTGTTTCATCATATTTTAAAACAGCCCACCACCTTACAAATGGGATTCATAAGGGGTACGGGAAAGACATTGCAGAGGCCATATTTGGTTCGCCTGATTATTTAATGCTAACAGATTTAACGGAAAACATTTACGTTTTTTCTGCTGCAAAGACATATCAGGAAGTACGGGCAATGACTAACCTTTTGCGGGATGAAAAGTTGAAAGTAAATTTTTACGCTTTCAAAGCAGAGGCAAAAAAAATCTTTCACGATTTCAATGATGCCTATTTACAGGCGGAATATCAAACAGCGATTGCATCCAGCCGAATGGCCGCTGAATGGCAGCGAATTGAGCAGGAAAAGGACGAATTGCCAATGCTGCAATATCAAACCGTTGGCGATGATAGGGTGAGGCCAACTCACAGGCAATTAGATAATATCATTAAGCCTGTTGATGATGTGTTTTGGAATACCTATTACCCGCCTAATGGATGGAGGTGTAGGTGCATGACCATTTCGTTAATGGATGGCGAAGAAACTGACATTTCGCTGATAAAAAACATTGATGATGATGTGCCGCCATTGTTTAAAATGAACAGCGGAAAGGATAGGATAGTTTTTAAGGAAAACGGAAAAGACAGGCATCCTTATTTTGATGTTGCCAAAGGTGATAAATCATTTGCAATGGTGAATTTTGGTTTGCCGTTGCCGCAGCCGGGCTTATTATGAAAATACCAATGATAACCGTTGTTCAATTTTTGGAAATCCGTTATTCGCTGGTATTGGATAAACTTGTAATGTTTAATTTGAACTAATGAAATCGAAATTTAACTTTCAAGGAATAAGTAAAAAGGCGCGGACGGTATTGGAATCTTCATTGATCCAAATCGGCAACGAAGCTAAAAATCATTTTGTCGGGTCGTTTCGTTTGCAGGGATTTCAGGATAAAACGGTTGAAAAGTGGAAGCCGAGAAAAAAGGAAGACAAACGTGCAGGTCGAGCAATATTGGTTAAGTCAGGTGATTTAAGGCGTTCAATTAGGCGCGAAAATCTGAATAAGATGAAACTATCGGTAACGATTGCAACTGATTTGCCTTATGCAAGAATCCACAATGAGGGCGGCATGGGGAAGGCATGGGGAAAACACCCTTTTAAAATGCCGAAACGTCAATTTATCGGTGGTAGTTTTGTGCTGAATCAAAAGGTAAAAAAAACCATTACTTCGCGTTTGGATAAACTATTTAAAAAGTAACTTTGCAAAATGCAACTGGAACTCTATAACGCTTTAAAAGCACGAATTGAAACACTAACTTCGCTTAAAAAAGTGGGGTTATGGAATAATCAATTTGAGCGCGAAAACGTGAATGTTCCCTTTAATTATCCATGCTGCTGGATTGAATTTGCCGACATTACTTACCTTAATTACCTGAAAGGTGAACAACAGGTAACAATGACCGTTAATTTGCATTTAGGGTTTGAAAGTTACAAAACAGAGGATACCGCAATTTTGCAGTTAAAGCAGGATTTACACGCCAAAGTTCATACCATGACTACGGGCTATTGGACTAAGTTGTTGCGGAGCGCGGAATCTCAAAATTTCGACCACCCAAACATTCAGGAGTACATTATTTCCTATACGGTTTCGGGCAAGGATTACAGCGTATTGACCACGCCAACAACAGAGGCAACAATAGATACATTCAACGATAATCAAAGTCCAATAATTGACAATTCAACGGTTCGCACGGGTGTAATTCCTGACAGCATATTACTTGCCGCTGAATCGGGTTATGTATTGGCATCGGAAAATGGATATTCACTTCAAATAGACCAATAAAATGGCAACAGAACAGAAACTATCGGTACTACCAGCAGCGGGAGCAATCGCAGCGGAAAACAAAATACCTGTTAATCAATCAGACGTTACGAAATTAGCACCAATGAGCAGCGTTAAGACGTTTGTTTTATCGGGTGGGGCATCGGGTACATTTACCACAGCGGACGTACCTGCGAAAACGGTAACGGTCGTGAATGGTGTCATAACATCAATATCGTAATGGCAAGGACAATCGCACAAATCGCACAACAGATGTTGGACGCTAAAGCAGCGGACAGCAATCTATCGGGGCTAACAAGCACCTCACAAACTTCAATTTGGAGATTGTGGATTTACATTGTTGCCGCTTGTATCAATATTTATGAGCAGTTGCAGGACGCTTTTCGCGCTGAAATGGAAGAGGTGGTATCGCTTTCCGCTCCATCAACCCCGCAATGGTGGAAGGATAAAGTAGAGCGTTTTCAGTACGATGCTACCGTGCCACAGGTGGCAGAATTGAATACAACAACATTTGTAATTGATTATCCCGTAATTAATACAGCCTACCAAATCATTTCACGTTGCAGTATAACAACAGCACCTAACAGGACGGTGAATGTAAAAGTAGCAACGGGCGACCCACCAGCGGCATTAAGCGGAGGGCAACAAACGGCATTACAGGAATACATAGAAACATGGATTCCTGCTGGTATTGCATATTCTGTAATTAGCGAAAATCCTGACAGGATGTATGTAAGGGGTGAAGTTTTTTATAATGGTCAATATTCAGCAGTAATTCAGGCCAATGTCGAAGCTGCATTGAACAATTACATGGCAAATCTTCCATTTGACGGAGCTATTTATGTACAGGCCGTAACGGATGCTATTCAGGCAGTTGAGGGAGTTACTGATTTTGTTTTAAGGGAAATTTTAATTCGCAGGGATTCGATTGCATTTGGGCTTGGAACAACAATATACAGCCTTGCAACAGGAATAAACGCAGCAAAAGGAAACACTTATGCCGGGTATTGTATCGAAGAAGACACTCCGACCTATACATTTGCTGATTCAATTACTTATTATGTAGATTAATGGCAATTTACGATTTCAATACCGATTTATACGCTGAAAATATGCTACCGCCTTTTAAAAGGATTGGCAGGTATTTAGCATGGATGAAGGTTTTGGTTAAACCAATGCAATTCATTAGGGATGCTTTATTTGGCAGTTATCGGGATGGGAGCGCGGCCGCTGATTGGGATGTTTTATTAAATTATTCCGTTGGAAACCAAGTTCGGTACATTGATAAAGCGGTGTATGAGTGCTGGGTTGCTTCATTGGCTGGAACATTGCCAACGAATACAGATTATTGGGTTAAGGTGCAGGATAAATTTGTAGGAATTGTGCCGCGTTCAAAGTACAATTCGCAGCGGTTATTATTGGAATGGGTGTTAAATGAATGGTTCGGAACATCGTTTGTAAATTCGCCCGGTTCAAGTGATATTTACATTGATGTTGCAACAACAGGATTGCAGGATTTTATCGTAGGAGTAACGGAAGCAGAAAGCAGTCAAGCGGTTTACGATACCCCTGCTGATTCTTATGTTCAGGCGCAAAATCCGACCTTTGGCAACGAAAACCATTTTACAATCATGTTGCCCGTTGCTGTATGGACTGCTTTGGGAGCAAATGCAACGGACAGGGATAATGTAGTTAGGGCGATTGCCGACCCGCTTGTTTTGGCGGGGATAATCTACATAATAGACACTTACTAAAAAACAAAAAACACAATGAAAAAACTGATAACATCTTACATCAATGCAGGGGCGGCACAGCCGATTAAGCAGGGAACATTAAACCACTTGCAGGAAGCGCATGAGGAAACAATGGAGGCTAATTTGGATATGTTAAACCAAAGAGACGGTCAAATTCGCTCAACTGGGTCAGTTCCTATGAGAATGGGCGGATGCAGGAGAAATGGAACTTTCCCAAATTACACCGTTACAAGTGGCGCGTTTTACTTTGAAAATGAAGTATGGATTTGTGATGGTGGGGTATTTTTGGCTATACCATTAGGACAAGTTTTGGTTTGCACAAAAACAATAACCTATGTAACGGCCACCAATGCCGACCCTGTTGAATTTTCAGACGCTTCAACAAACAATGTTCATGAAGTAAGAAAGATTGTTATTTCGGCAGGTGTAAGCGGTTCAGGTGATTTTGATTTTGAGGATTTGTATGATTTCAATGACTGGACTGCAATTTCTTTCAATGCAGGATATTTAAGTGCTTCAACTCCTGCATGGACGTTGCCAAGTTCATCCGATTGGGATGTAAAATATACTGAAAATGGCAAAACAATAACAATTAATTTTGAAGTAAAAAATAGTTCATTGTCAAATATTACAAGCAATGTTCAATTAGTTTTGCCGTTCAACAATAATTTTAGCGGAAATTTTTTTGGTGTTTGTGAATATACCAATAGCAATAATACAACACCAGAAGGAGTTGCAAGAATTACGGCAGCAGATGGGGGCAGTACATTATTTATACAGCCAATAGGTGACGCTACATTTGCAGTAGTTACAGGAGGCTTTGATGTTCGCGGTCAAATTACCGTAATGATGAAAGAATTCTAAAATCTATTTTTCCCTTCGTTTTCCTTTTGTCGCTCGTAATAATCCTGAAAGATTTTACGGGCGACTTTAGCTTGCGGGATGCCCTGTTTATCCACGTCCTCAAAAAATTTCTTTTTCAACGACCCTGATAAATTAACTGCAATTCGTGCAACGTGCTTATCCTTGTTTGAAGCCATTGTATTGTTTTTTGTTGCAAAAATAAACCTTTTTTGTTGCAAATTTTAAAATCAATTTTTTTTTGTTAGAATTTTACAAACGTGAATAACGCGCCAAAATATTACAAGTTTACCAATGCCGAAAAATCAGAGGCCACAATGCTGCTTTATAAGCATATTGGCATGGATGATGATTTGGGTTATGGCATTGATGGCAGCTATTTTGCAAACGAAATTCAGTTTTTAAACGAGGCTTATCCCGAATTAAAACTTATTAAGGTTCGCATCAATTCAATCGGAGGAAGCGTTGCCGAAGGACTATCAATTTGCAGCGCAATTCTTAACTCAAAAATTCCTGTTGATACTTTCATTGATGGCATGGCCTATTCAATGGCTGGGGTGATTGCCATGTGTGGAAGAAAAAAATACATGGCCGATTTCGGTACTTTCATGATGCACAATGTAGGGGGCGGCGATAACAACGAGGTTATTGACTTACTTACCAATTCACTTGCCACAATCTTTGAACGTACCACATCATTAACCCTTGATAAATGCAAGGAATTGATGAATAAAGAAACGTGGATGAGTGCCGATGAATGTTATTCAATGGGACTGATTGATGCCATCGTAAAAACAACGACAAACAAGCAGGAAGCTATCAATAAAATGAAAGAACTTCATGCTTTCTACAACAAAAGTTTAACCAATAACAAACCAAAAATGAACAAGCTGACTAACTTGCTCAAATTGAACAACGATGCTTCTGAGGATGCAATGGTTGAATCAATCGAAGCAATTAAAACACAGGCCGAATCAAACGCGCAAAAAGTGGCTGAATTGACCGCTAAACTTGCTACTATTGAAGCCGAAAATACTGCCTACAAAGCCAAAGAACAGGCAGAAGAAGAAAAGGCAAAGAACGAAGAAATTGAGAACGCTGTAAAAGAGGGCAAAATCCTTGAAACTGCAAAGGATGAATTTAAAAATTCACCAATGAACGCAGCGCAATTAAAGAATTTGTTTGCAGGAATTAAACCCGCGCATACCAATATCATTGAAGCCGCAGGAAATAAACCCGATGGCAACAACCCACGCGCAAATTGGACTTTCAATGAGTGGTCGAAGAAAGACCCGGCAGGTTTGTTGGAAATGAAAAACAGCAATCCGACAATGTTCAATGAATTGCTGAAAGGACTACCTAAAAACCTTTCACCAAACTACAATCCTGAAACTGATAAACATTTCTAACAATGGATTTACAGCCTATTTGGGATTCTAACCCACTTGCAACGGTTCTTTTTGTGTTTTCGGATGGAAATGTATTTACCGATGAAAACGCGGCCAAATCGCATAAAAAAGACTGCAAAGATGATTATCAGGCAATCACCAAAGAACAGCCAAAGCAGGAAATGAAATCAGAAGAAAAACCAACCAACAAAAAACAAAAATAAACAATGGCAACTATTAACTCACCATTTGGAGCAGCAGGAACGCTAACCATTGCGGCCACAGGCACTACCGCTGCTACCATAAGCAACGATGTAACTTATGTTGAAACGCTAACAACATTAACAGGAAATGCAACGCTTGATTTGACTCTTTCAAGCGAATTAAAAGCGGGCGCAATGCTGCATCTGAAAATAAAAACTACCGCAACCGAAACCTTCACCTTTGGAACAGGCATTGACGGCCCAACCGTAACAGGTGTAGCAGGAAAAACATGGTGTCAGTCCTTTTGGTATGACGGTACAATTTTCCTTCCTTGTGGTGCAAAAATTCAAATCGACTAACAACCAAAAACAACTAAAAACCAATGGCACTTATAAAAGAAATTTGGGTAAATGAAGTTATGGAGGCGTTAAACCGTAACGCTGATTTCTTACCCTACTCAACAGACCACAGCGCGTATATCGCATTTGGTACGGTTCACATTCCACAATCAGGAAGTAACCCTACCGTTGTAAAAAACCCTGCTGTATTTCCGCTAACAATCAGCGAAAGAACCGACACCGACAGAACTTATTCATTGAATCAGTTTGCATTACAGCCAACTTTAATTACCAATTTGGATGAGTTGCAAATCAGCTACGACAAAAGACAATCAGTTTTGGGTCAGCAGATTTCAACCCTTACACAAAGAATTGGTGATGAGGTTGCAATTTCTTGGACTGCAACAGGCGCAAGTAACATCATTCCCACCACAGGTTCAGCCGCTGCAACTGCATTAGCACCCGGAGCAACAGGAACAAGAAAGGCCGTTACATTGGCTGATATTGCTTCCCTTGCTTCAAAACTTGACAAAGACAATGTTCCACGCGGTAACAGAGTTCTATTGATGAGTACCGATATGTTTTGGGAACTATTCGCAATCAGCGATGTGATTCGTGCTTCTTACAACGGATTCCAAAATCAGGGCAATGTTCTTCAAACAGGAACTATTGCACAATTATACGGATTCAATATCATGATGCGCCCGGTGGTATCTGTATTTGCAAATGCAGCAACTTCACCAAAGGCTTTTGGTGCTGCAACTGCAACTACCGATAACCTTGCTTGTATTGCGTTCCATTCAACAACCGTTTGCCGCGCTTTGGGTGCAATGACCCCGCTTTATGATGCAGGTTCAAACGGGAATGGTAAGCCTGAATACTTGGGTTCAATCTTCAACATGGAAGTAATGTTAGGTTCTACAATCATGAGAGCCGATATGAAAGGTGTTGCTGCACTTGTTCAAACTTGGGTATCTTAATAACGATTAACAAACCAATGAAAAAAGCCTATCCGCTGCAAAGTAGGTAGGCTTTTTTTAAAACAACAAATCACAATGGCATTACCTAACATAACATTCGTACAAAGTCCTAACGGGCTTGGAAGGCCGCTGACAGGTACGGATTACATAAGCGGATATATCCACTACTATGCAAGTGGGGCAACATTGCCAACGGGATTCACATCGAGCGACAGGATTAAAAAAATCTTTTCCGTTGCCGATGCAGAAGCGTTGGGGATAACCGATACACACCTTGCCGAAACTAAGGCTGTTGCAAAGTTTGCAGTAACAACAGCAGGGGCAGCAGGAGATACGATTTCAATTACTTATACAGGAATCGAAGGTGCAGAAACCGTTTTGGCAACTTATACAATGGTAACAGCAGACGTTGTAAGTACCACAACAGCGGCAGCAGCATTGGCAGCAGCTATTAACTTAGGAACTGCAACACATGGTTTTTCTGCAACCAATTCTACCAACAACCTTTTAATCACTACAAAGGGCGGCGAGGGTATTTTCCCGAATAGCGGCACTCCTTATTCATCATCTATTACAGGAACATTAGCCGGTACATGGACGCAGCCAACAGGAAGCGGTTCAACCGTACTTGGTGTTGCTTCATGGATTGACACTTTGCATTACCACATAAGCGAGTATTTCCGTTTGCAGCCAAAAGGCGAATTGTATGTAGGATTGTACGAAGAAGAAAGCACAACGTATGTATTTGCTGACATTACCACCATGCAAAATTTCGCACAGGGGGCAATTAAGCAAATCGGAGTGTACGAAAAGAACGTAGCTTTCACATCTGCACAAGCCACAGCATTACAAGCCATTGCAACAGCCAATACAACAGTTTACAAGCCTTTGCAAATCATCCTTAACGCTGAAATTTCAGGAACTGCATCAGTAGCAACATTATCTGATTTATCGGCATTAAGCGCACCAAACGTAAGCGTTACCATTGCACAGGACGGGGCTGAATTGGGTTATCACATTTACAAGGCAACAGGCAAATCAGTTGGAACGGTTGGGGCTTGTTTAGGTGCTGTATCTTTTGCAAGTGTATCAGAAAGCATTGCATGGATTCAGAAATTCAACATGGCATCTGGCGGGTCTGAACTTGATACAATCGCATTTTCAAACGGTCAGCTATACACCGCTTTAGCGGATAGCCAGTTTGAGAGCCTGAACAATTATGCTTATATCTTTTTGCGTAAATTGGTAGGCATAACAGGCAGTTATTGGAGTGATTCAAAAACAACCGTTATCAGCACAAGCGATTACAGCACAATCGAAAACAACCGCGTATATCAGAAAGTAACGCGCGTAGTTCGTGCCGCTGTTCTTCCTGCTTTGTCCGGTCCATTAAAGGTAAATGCCGATGGAACTTTGTCGCTTGATACCATTGGTTATTTCACCTCATTGGCAAATCAGCCTTTGGTGCAAATGGAAGCAGACAATGAACTTTCAGCACACAAAATAATCATCAATCCGACTCAAAACGTACTAAGCACTTCCACTTTGGAAATGACTATACAACTTGTTCCGCTTGGTGTAGCACGTCAAATTGAAATCAATGTAGGATTTGTTCTTTCAGTAGCATAAAAACATGGCACAAAACATTTTACCACTAATTAACGGAAAGGCGTATGAATACGCTGATATAACCGTGAACATTTTGGGAGTACCTTTTTTGGAGGTAACTGCCATTGAGTACAGCGAAACGGCCAACATTGAAAACATTTATGCAGCGGGTCGTTATCCGATTGCGCGTGGACATGGCACGGTTGAAGTTGCTGCAAAATTGACTATCCTCATGGGGGATGTTCAAAACCTTGTATCAGCTGCTCCCAATGGCAGGTTACACGATATTCCTGAATTTGACATTATTGTTACATTCACGGATGTAAATCTGATTCCTGTTACTCACAAAATCCGTAACGCAAGGTTTAAGAACAACATTGTTTCGAGCGCAACGGGCGACACTTCAATTCCTGTTGAATTGGAAATTGTTCCTTCGCATATTGAATTTGTTTAGTAAATTTGTTTCAAAATTAAACCACAATGGAACAAACCACAGAACAACAATTACAGGAAAAGTACGGTACATTCTACACCTTAGAAGTAGAGGATTCAAACGGGAAATCAATCAAGGTATATTTGCGGAAACTTGACCGCAAAACGTATCAGGTCGTATCGAAATTAATGGAGAAAGATTCGTTAATGGCGATTGAAAGTTTGATTGCTTCGCTTTACATTGGTGGGGATGATTACAAGTTAATTACAGAGGACTTTGATGCGCTGCGAAGTGCTGATAGTGCTTTGATTGACATGATTAGGCCGAAGCAAGGCAGTTTAAAAAAAAATTAAACGATGCAGCGAAAGCGGTAAAAACGGATGAGTTCATTCAACGTGATGCGCTTATCCGTTTTTATTTTCACATTGACCCTGACACATTGAGCGATGATGATTATTGTTTATTTTCGGAGCAGATTTATTGGGTATTAAAGTTTAACGGAACATTGCAGGAAAAATGAGCGTTCAAAACGAAGGAGTAAGGTACACACTTACATTACAGGATTTATTCACCAGCGGAATAAAACGCGCTGAAACGGCCACTAACAGGCTTGATAATTCTGTTGTAAAAACTCAATCCTCGTTAAATGGATTGCGCTCGGCATTGATTGGCGTTGGTGCTTTAGCATTTGGCCGCGAGGTGGTTCAAACCACAGCACAAATGGAAGGATTACGCAATCAGATGAATTTTGCATCGGGAAGCGCAATGCAAGGCGCAAAGGACTTTGAATATTTGCGTGGCATATCTGAAACACTTGGATTAAATTTTGTTAGTGCAGCGACGGGGTTCTCAAAGTTTGCGGCAGCGGCAAGGGATACTAAGTTAGAAGGCCAGGGGGTTAAGGATATTTTTGAGGGCGTTGCAATGGCCTCTACTGCGATGAACATGACTGCGGATGAATCGGCAGGGGCTTTCAAGGCATTGGAACAAATGTTATCAAAGGGCAAAGTTTCAGCAGAGGAATTGCGCGGCCAATTAGGGGAAAGAATACCCGGAGCGTTTGCGATTGCAGCCCGTTCTATGGGAATGACCACCTCTGAATTGGATAAATTCATGTCAGAGGGCAAGATTTTATCAGAGGAATTTTTACCACGCTTTGCAGCCCAATTAAAGTATGAATTTGCCGACGCTGCAAACAAAGCATCCGACAGCCTTACAAGCAACATCAATAAAATGGATAATGCTTTTAATGAGCTAAAATATACCATTGGTTCTCTATTGTTACCTGTAATTAAGGGGCTAACCATTTTGGCGCGTGAATTTGTTGATGTTATCAAAACAGCAGTAGATTATATTGACAGAAATCGGGTTGCATTTGCTGGACTTGCTGGGGCTATTGGAACAGCAGCGGCAGCATTATTTTTATACAATGCCTACACAAAAATTGCAGCAGTTTGGACGGGTGTTAAAATGGTAATTTCCTTAGTTTCTCTCACCGCTGCATTAGAGGGTGTTACCGTTGCTCAATGGTTGTTAAATTCGGCAAGTGCTTTCTTTGCAGGATTAACGGGGGTAGGCTTATTTGCAGTTGCAGCAGGAGCAGCAGCCGCGTTGGCTGTTGGAATTTATGCGGCCGCAAAAGCGCAGGATTCTTTGAACAACAAAGTAAAAGAGGGGCAAAATATTGACACCAATAAAAAACTACTTGCACCAAACGCTGAAAAGTTTATACCAAAAGGCGAAGCAACAAAAACAGGCAGTTCAACAAGGTCAGGAGGTACAAGTGTTTCATCGGTCGAAGCCCAAAAAATGCAAAACTTCAATATTGATATTGGCAACCTGATTGAGAAATTCACAATTACCACTACCAACATGAAAGAAAGCAGCGCAGCGGTTAAAGAGGAAGTTACAAAGGCATTAATCAGCGCGGTGAATGATTTCCAAATGCTCGCTACAAAATAAATAAAATGAGCGTTCAATTTATACTACCACAAAACAGGCAAAAAACCACTTACGAAACATTGGGTAAGGGGTGGGGATTGCCAGTCGTAAAACGTGCTTTTCTTAATGCACAGGAAATTGATTCAGGCAGTAATTTCGGAATTGGCGACAATGAGGACGGGCGGTCATGGATGGGAACGCCATTGTTTTCAACCTTATTTATTGAACGTCCTGAAACGTCTGAATACATTTACAACGAAGAAACAAAAGAATATTCACAAGCCCCAATAGTATTGGCATCAAACAAAACCATAGGGGATAAGCAAGGTTGTTACATTGAAGGGTGCTTGATGGATGTAAACGAAATTAACAATGTCATTTCAACACAAATTGACGGATTGAATGGCAGCGTGGATGAGTTTATCAGCAACGGCGATTCGTTGATTACCATTCGCGGTTTTTTTGCTTCAAAGGACGTAAATACCTTGCCTTTAACTGATACGGAAATACTACGGTCATATTGCCGCGTTGGCACTTCATTATCTGTTGTTAATTCCTACCTCAACAATCTTTTCGGCATAGGTCAAATTGTTGTATTGGGGGTAAATTACTTTCAGCAGCAGGGAATGAGGAACGTGCAATATTTTGAAATCAGCGCGAAAAGTTCAATAACTTTCACAATCGAAGAAACAGGTGCTTAAAATCAGGAAAGCTATAATCATTACCCAGCAGCCAACGGAAAAACAGCCTCAAAGAAATAAAACGCTGTATTTCCCGTATGTAAATGAGTGTGTAGTTTCCGATAGTTTCGATACTTTGACTGGAACAGGTACGGTAATTTTGCCGCAAAATTTGCGCTATCAAAACCGCAATATTTACGAAGGTGAAAATCCTTTAGTAATGCGCGGTGATAGGATTGAAATTCAGGCGGGATATTTCCCTAAGATTAAAACAATTTTCACCGGGTACATTTCAAAGATTTCAAACAACATTCCGATTGAATTGAAATGTGAGGATGAAATGTGGCAGCTTAAACAACAATTAAGTCCAAATTTATCTTATGAGGACGTTAATCTTCGCACTCTTATTGCAAGGGTATTATCAAACACAAATCAGCCATTCAAATCGATTAATGCAGGGCTTGGCAAAATCAGAATACAAGGGGCAAACATTGGCAAGGTGCTTAATGTATTGCGCGATAATTACGGTATTTATTCTTTTATGCGGGATGGAGTGTTACTTGTTGGACTGCCGTACTACCCCGATGATGCTTTAACACAAACTATACTTTTTGAAAGGCAAATTATTGAAACTGACATGGAGTATCTTCGCAAAGAGGATGTAAGGGTGAGTGTAAAAGGGGTGTTAATCAATGGCAGCGAAAAGCAGGAGTTTAATTTTGGTGATGAAACTGGTGAACAAAGGACGGTTTTCCAATACGGTGGTACTTATGATGACCTAAAACGAACCTGTGATAGTTTCCTTGAACAAATGAATTACACGGGATATTACGGCAAATTTACCACGTTTTTAGAGCCACGAATGAGGCATGGTGATTATGTTCGGTTAGTTTCCTACAAATTGCCTGAAAGGAATGGAACGTATTTAATTAAAGACGTTCAAACTTCATTTGGAATTAACGGGGGTAGGCAAACGGTTGAGCTTGAAAGAAGGGTTTTATGAGCAGCGAAAACAGGGATATAGCAGAGGCCATAAGGTCATTGGCGAAAACAGACGATTTGCTGATTTACGAAAGTTTTTTGGCGACCGTTTCGGACATCAATACAACATCCATGACTTGCACAGCTACACCGATTGATGGAGGGGCTGAAATGTATGGGGTGCTTATTAATGCCGATGCTGTTAAGGGATTTACGTTAATACCTGCAAACAACAGCGTTGTTGTTGTTACTCAAACAAGCGATGCAAATGGATTTGTAAGTATGGTTAGTGAGGTTCAACAGATTTATTTAAATGGAGATAACAACGGTGGATTAGTGAAAATTGACAATCTGAAAACACAATATGATGCAGGAATTGCAGCAATTAAGGCCGCGTGTGTTGCCGCTTTCACCGCTCTTAGTGGTTTAGATGCTGGTGCTTCATTGGCAGCATTTAACGCGGCCGCTGCATCAATACAAAACTTGAACAAAACACCATTAGAAAACACCACCGTAAAACATGGAAGCTAAGGACATCATCGAAGACCCTGAAACGCAGGATTACAAGTGGACAAATGGAGATTTCACCATTTCGGAAAGCGATATGCAGCATATTAAAGATATTGTTTACTCTGCACCAAACGCATGGAAGCAATACCCTTTGTGTGGTGTGAATATTTATGCCTATCTTAATTCATCAGGAACGCAAAACTTGTTACGAAAAACAATTTTTGACCAGCTTACAACGGATGGATACGGACAGGTTTCGGTAACATTTACGGGTAATGATGTAGCACAATTCAATGTAGATGCAGTACGTAATTAAAGATAATGAAACGGTTTTTGATGCTGCCATTATGCTTTACGGGCGGTCTGAATTTGCATTGAAGCTAATTAAGGAAAACAGCGATTTAATTTCGTTTGATTCTTTTCCTGCTGGTGTGGTTATCGAATACGATGCCGAATTTAAACAGGAAATGTTACAATTTTTCCCGCTCCCTACTGCTCCCGTCAATACTGAAATTCCGATTTATCAAATTCTTACAAACCAATCTGCATACGATTTATCAGTAATGTGGGGCTATGGAATTGAGAGAATGGTTGAATTTATGCAATCAGCGGGAATTGATGGATTGTTAGACCAGGATTTAAGCGGCCAAACTTTTCAGCTTTCAAAATTAAACACAAACCTATCAAACTACTTGACATCAAAGCAGATTTCCTTTGCCACAAATGCAACAGAAATAATTGATACAAATGATTATTTTTTGTTAATGGAAACGGGCGATTTCTTACTTTTGGAAAGTGGGGATAAAATAATTCTCTAAAATGGCAGATACTAAAATATCGAATTTACCGGGCGCGGGGGCTTTGGCAGGAACAGAGCCATTGCCAGTAGTGCAGGGTGGTGTAACGGTTAAAACTACCGTTCAAGACGTTGCCGACCTTGCGCCGCCTGAAACTGCATCAACCATTGGGGCAATTGTGGACGGTGCAGCAGCAGCCACACCAAATAACAGCGATTTAATTACAACGGTAGAAAGTTCGGTTGTTAAAAAACTGACATGGACAAATGCTAAGGCTTTTTTAAAGACGTATTTTGATACGTTATATCAAACTATCAGGGTAATTATTTCAGGAAGTTTAACGGCTGTAAACGGGGCGCAGTACATTCAGACAGCATCGGCTACCTACACCGACCCTACACCAGCGGAGGGCGAAGGGTATATTATTTTTGTTCGTAATGGAACGGCAACCGTAGGGGGAACTGCATACCCAACACAAGGTACAATCATTTACCGCTTTTATCATTCAGGGTCATGGGTAACAAACACCTTGCACCATGATTTTATTACATTGGGATTATCTGCCGCAGCGGTAAATTTAGCCGATAGCACGACCTACTATTTTTCAGATACGCCAACCTTACCACCCGGAGCAACTGCAACGAGCCGAAAAATGAAGCTACCAGTTCCGAGCGTTTTGGTAGCGGCAAGAGTTGAAACTATTGTCGGAGGTACGTTGGCCGCAGGTGATGAAAGTTCTACCTTGTCAATCAGGGTAAACAATACAACCGATTCAACAATTTCAAGTGCGGTTAAATTCACCACCGCTGCACAAACTTTGATGATTACGGGATTAAATGTTAGTGTAGGTACGGCTAATGATTTTCAAATGAAACTTGTTACCCCTGCATTTTCAACCAATCCTACAACGTGCTATATTGCAGTAACATTGTTTTTTCAACAACTTTAACCAATGGCAACAATAGAAGAAAGAACGCTAACAATTAATCCAAATGAATTGGATTATTCATTTACCACGATTTCAACCAAAGAGCAGGGAAACGGTGAAACAATTTGGGTAGTAAAATATTGGAAAGACGGGCAAAATCCTGAAACTGATAAAGAAATTTTTGCAGAGGTCTTTACCACAGACCCGGCAAAAGAGGAAACAAAAGACGCGGAAAAAGTAGTTAATACCATGACCGCTGAAATGGCTGTAAAATTGTTTGAGTTAATTTTGAATAACCTTGACCAAATTGACCATTTAAAATTGCAAAAATTAAAGGAAAAATTAAAGTAAATTTGCGCCATGACAATCAAAAAACGAATAACACCACCCGCACCAAAGCGACCCGCAAAAGGTGCAAAAATCTACAATCCTGACAAGCCATATCCGGGTAAAAAGAAATGAAAATTATTCTTTGCATATTAGCTTTGTTTCTTTACGTTGGTAATTATTGGATTTGCGAATTGGTTTATTCTGATAATTTAGATTCATGGTGGGAATTGCGCGGCATACTCTATACCGCTACCTTTGCGACATTATTCGCGGCTTTAAATATCGGGGCAAAAGGATTTCAAAGATTTTTTCTAAACATTGCCTTTTCGATTGTTGTTTCGGATTTAATCGACCGCGTTTTTTTTGATATAACGACCTACCAATGGAAGGACTTACTGACATTAACACTCACTCTCTCGACTTCGTTCTACGCATGGAAATACAGGAGCAACTAAAGGAAATCTCTACTAACATCGCAAAAATTGATGCTAAGTTTGAGGAAAAATTTAAGATTTTTGACAACGATTTGAAGGGCGTAAGGCAGGGGGTTAATAATTTGCAAACTGCACAAAGCAGGATTGAAAACTACCTTCATAATGACCCTGCAACAGGGCAGGAGGGGCTGGTTAAAAAGGTGGACATTCATCACAACGTATTCAATGAAATCAAAACAAAGGAAGTGTTTGAGCGCATTGACAAGGTAGAGGAAAGGGTTGATAAAATTGAGGAAAACGAAAAAATTGAAAAGGGCAAAAAAGCCCTGTTAAATACGATATTTGGGGTTATAGGGGGCGGGATAGTTTGGCTTATTAAAGTTTTTCTTACATGAAAAAGTTGATTAACAACCTCATCAAATCTTTCACCACAGATTCAGAGGGCTTTTCTGCAAGGAAGCTAAGTGCTTTTGCAGCGGTTATGACTGCAATTTATGTAACGGCTAAAGAAATACCCGTTACCGACCAAATCAACGCCCTATACGCTTGGCTTTTCTTCGCAGCGGTATGTTTGGGGATTGTAACGGCAGAACAAATTATAAAATTAAAAAATGGCAGCAATAACATCACGCAAAACGGAACACCTGCACCCTGATTTGGTTCGTGTATGGTTAGAAGCGGAAAGCCGCTGGGAAAGTTCTGGCGGGGCAAATGTTTTTTTGACTTGCACCCACCGAAACAACGAAGCGCAAACCGAACTATACGAACAAGGCCGCACAAAAAAAGGCGCAATCGTTACATGGGCAAAAGCAGGGCAATCACCGCATAATTGGCTTCCATCATTTGCCTTTGATATTGCTTTTCTGAAATCGGATGGTAAAAGTTTAGATTGGAATCGGTCAAACTTCATCAACTTTGCTCACTTATTCATGCAAGTAGCGGACGAAATGGGGGTTTTGGTAACATGGGGCGCGGATTGGAATAATGACCGCAAGCAGGATTTAACAAAGACCGATTTACCGCACTTTGAACTAAGGAATTGGAGGAAGTTGATTTAAAAAAAAGTTTTGATTTAAAAATTATTTCGTAGATTTGTGGTCTGACTTATTTCCGCACTTTTCTCAGGTGTATCAATTTGCACAGTGCATTAGAGTAAATTGTGTTGTTTAGGTTTGGAATCTGAACCATTAGATTTGAGAGGATAATTATGGGTTTTTTTAGCCCATCATGCTCGCACCACTCTTTTCTAACTTTAGACATTAAAAGGCCTCGATTTTTTCGGGGCTTTTTTGTTTATATTTGCACCATGAAGAAGGGTCAGCAGTACCGCAATATCCATGATGGGGATGTGGTAGAATTTATAGAAAACATTACGGAAAAAACAGGCACAAATCTTGTTTTTAAGTACATCAAAAGCAAGTACAAAAACGGGCAATTAATTGTACCTTTGACCGCATGGAATCGAATGAAAACGAATTGGGAAATGTTATGAGAGATTACCTAAACACCGCGCTGTTAATTGTCATCATTGCCATGCTCGTTTGGAACGGGTGCAAAAAGGCATCCGTAAACATCACCGAACCGCAAACCATAGTCAATAACATTTACGATTCAACCAAAGTAAAAAGCCAAACATTTCACACACAGCACACCAATACCTTCCGGGTGGATAGTGTTATCGTTTTACCACCTAAATCGCAGCCTATTGATTCGTTGGCCGTTGTTTTGGCCTATTACACCAAAGTTTACTCAAGGCAGGATTACCGCGATACTAACATTGCGCTGACCATAGAAGATACGATTTACCGGAATGGGATTTTCTCCAGGGGGTTTAGTTACAATATCCTGCGACCAACTAAGACTGAAACGACAATTATTAACCCGATCCAAAAACAGCGTTTAAATCTAAGCGGCGGAATATTGGTAGGTACTGATTTGAAGCAGGTAAAAACAATAAGCCCCTACATTGGTTTACGATACCGAAATGCAGGGGCTTTGGTTGGTGCTGACCCGATTAACAGGATGATTATTTTCGGGGCTGATTGGAGGTTGA
>ERZ724505.611-NODE-611-length-22403-cov-4.873590_pt1 | contig 22403 bp, 38 predicted proteins | sample MGYA00376038_ERZ724505 | MGnify/ENA primary metagenome ERZ724505 (study PRJEB28724, sample SAMN07190884) | wastewater metagenome | isolation source: effluent of sewage treatment plant in Hong Hong | place: Hong Kong | collected 2016-03-17 ...
CAATAAAGAAGTCTATGTTTCTGCTCATACACCCTCCTAAGAGCCTTGTTGTTGCCGTTCTTTCGGACACAATCTCTTTATCTCTCCGACATTCTCGATCACGTGGTCCACGGCTGCCATCACGCCTTCTAATACCGTGGGACAATCGAAGCGTATGAAATAACGACAACTCTCCCCGCCCTCTTGCTCGTCATAAGTCTCAAAGAGGGATACAGTTGGCATCGTCGGTTCGGTGAGTGTGTGAGAAATAGTTATCTCCCAGTCCACACCAGTTATATCGTAAAGATCAGGTAGCCTCTTTAGCTCTTCTTCGATTGTGCTCATAATAACTCCTTACTTTGAAACTTCGGGCGGTTCTGGAAGGCGCATCCAGTGGGTAGGATTGAGCTCAAGCCCCTTATCGACTAACCAGCGACCTTCCCACCACAATCCAACAATTCTTTTTTCATCGAATAATCTAGGATCATACAAGAGAACGCTTGACCCATCTTTCGGAGCTGTAGGAATAGGCATCCACGGGCTTGCGGGTTGAGCTTCCAGTCCGCGGGGTCCCATGCCGTTTTCCAAGCCCCCCATTTCATTTGAGTTTCCGCGTTCACATAAAACCCATTAATGTCAGTCGCTAGCATTGCGGCTGATCCGGTCGTCAATATCCAATTTTCAAACTCCTTATGTAACTCGCATTCCCTATTCATCTTGTACATCCTGTTTTTGCTCGTGCTCACTATGTAACTCCTATTATTTGGTTATCTCACACCTCCTTCAGCCGCCACTTCCCATCAACAGATTCCGTGGCTTTATCCTTCGAAAGATAAATATTCACCGTCCCGCGCTTTAGCTTTACTCCGGCTCCTTCGAGCAAAGACACAATCTCTTGTAGGGTGCGCGGCTCTTTAGCCAATGCTTCGTGGATCAAAGATAGAGCTATGTGCTTTTGGCTTGGCTCTTTCTTCTTTGGCTTTTTCTCTTTTTCTTTGTGGTCTTTAATAGATTTTAGGAGAGAAGCCTCTTTCTCCAGAAGCTCCACTCTTGCAAAAAGAGAATTTTGAGCATGGGACACCTTGGTTAAGGCGTCTCTTTCGTCATTTATCCATTTAAGAGCCTTCAGTGTATTTTCCTCAGATTCATTAATCCTAATCGTGGTTTTCAAATGCTGGTTCATGCGCTGATAAATGTCACAAACAACAGTGACAATAAAAATGGCAATAAAAATAAATTGGATTAGATCGATAATGCTCATTCTTGACCTCTTATAATGCAGTTTTCTTCAACAAATTGTTCAAATGGTATGTACTTTGCTTTAGGTTTCTCTTTTGCCTTTTGCGAAGCTGCCTGATTAGCATTCGCTGGCTCTTGTTTTACCGGCTCCTCACTTTTGGTCTTTTGTTTCATTTTTTTCTCTCTCTTTTATTTTTTCTCGGAATTGTTCGGCACCATATTGTCCAGCAACCAAACAAGCTATTTCTTCATCCGCGTAAGATTCATCAAGAGATTTACCTGTGCTTTCCACGAAGTTTCTAACTCCAGCGGCGCACGCTCCGGTTATTGCTCTGTAAATTCCAATCCAATCCTTTCCGGTGGCGCTCTTAGGAATATTTCCCTCAAATTTCGCAACCACCTTGTAAACAAGGTCTTCACGCGCCTCTCCTATTGTTTCACCGTGCGCAAAATTTCCATTTTCATCCCCCACAACAAAAAGAATCTTTCCATTGTCTGTTTTTACCTTTTTCACTCCCGAGCGCGTAGAAATAACACGCGAAAACACCCCGTCCGTAAAATCAACCTCTACCCATTTTGATTTTTCTACAATGTACCAGCGATTAGGTTTTAATATCTTCCCGTCGACTATATCAGCCTTCCCACCGATCGGAATATATTCACAGTTTTTCCAAATATATTCCGAGGCCATTAGGAGATTCCCCTTATCCCCCTTAACCGCAGCCCGGTAACCGACCGCAGTGCAAGCGGAGCAGTTGCCTGAGGAGGCTGCTGTCGAGTATTCGCCTGAGGAGGCTGCTGTCGAGTATTCGCCCGAGGAGGCTGCTGTCGAGCGGTAGCCTGAGGACGAATTTTCTTTTGCCTCTTCTCGAAATTTTTCGAATCCTGTTGTCGCTATTCCGAACACGTCTTGCAGAGCTTCAATTTCCAACTCCGCTTGGTTTTTCTGCGTTTCCATGCTTTATTCCCCCTTCTTGTTAAAATCCGCGAACCGACGCGCAGACGCTTTGTTTATTGCGTCCTGCATCTCTACAGATAATTGGTCGAACTTAATTCCGAACACGATTTCCTCTAGTTCCTCCCGGCTTTTTGAGTCTGCAATTGATGCCATAGCGGTGGAATAAATAAGCTCAACGCTATCTTGCTTTGGCTCTTCTGGTGTCGAGAAGAGTTGTTCCTGTACTACCGCGACAGGCTCCTCCTTCTTCTCTTCTGATTGTTTTTTTGCCTCATCGATTACTTTAGAAAGTTCAGAAACCTGCGGAGTGACGTCTCTTGGCTCGCCGGCGTAAACGTCTTCAATTTCTTCCGCTGTCTGTAGTCCCATAAGAATATCTGGAGCATATATTTTCCCAAGAAAAGATGCGGATCTATATCTCAGCATCTGCTCTGGCATGGTTTTCCATTTTGATCCGTTTTTATCGTACCATCCCTCATCCTTAGCCATCTTTATTGTGATCCGAGATGATTCAAGACGACGCCCATTTTTATCTTCTGTCCACGCTACGCAGCCATAATCGTCTCCTTTGCCGCTGATATCAAAATCCAATGGTTTGAATCTTCCGCAAGAGTTCATAGCGGCGATGATATATTGAGCTGACCACCCAGGACGCCCGTGTACCACATAAAGATTCTGCATAACCATCAAGGGCGAATATCCGACACGATCGGCAATCTCAATCGCCACTACACAGTTCGCCAAGTTTCTTTGGTATTCTTTCGGAACAAGCGTGCTTTCCGCAAAAGCTTTCGCGCGACGCTGCACCAGCTCAAAAGCAGCTACTTGCGCATAAACATGACCATCTCTTTGCACTACCAATTCTTCTGACATTAGAAAATCTCCGTTTTATTGTTTGTTGTAAAATGAGCTTCCCCAAACTCCATAACTTCTTTAAGCGCCCATTCTGGCGTGTTTATCTGTATAACTTCATCCGATTCATTTTTCGGCCAAATGTCTTTCTCTACACACTCCTTAAATTTCTTTAGAGCCTTTAGCGCATAATATCTGCCGCGATCAAGAAATTCTGAATCGACAGAGAAAAACCCTACTGGATAGGGTTCCTCTTTTGAGGCTACAATAAAAGCGTAGAACCCAGGGTATTTCCCAGTTAAAGATTTATAAGCCTCGCAATACCAGAATGCCTGTACATCGTACTGCATATTAATCATATCTTTTTTGAAAGAGTCAGCAGAGGCCGAACGCGCCGTCTTAAAATCGATCACTGTGTTAATAGATGGAACTATAGCATCAAGCTTTGCTTTACACGCCACCTCTTCAAGCTCAAAGAATATTTCTTTTTCCGCTTGCATAGGCAACTTAAATATATCCTTTACACGCGGGTGATCTAGTACAGAGTCGCGCATAGAAAGAATCATATCGTACGTCTCACAATTTAGTACGGTTTTCCCGGAATTCTCAACGTTGAACTTCTCAAACTCTTCTTTACCGGCTTTAGTGCGCCTATCTATTTTCCCACTTACTACATATTTCTTCACGAATATTTCTGGCTCCAATACAGCGGCGTGAACAGCTGTTCCTATAGCCATTGCCTCTGTCTCGACTCTTGGCTTCTCCCGGCGCAATTTGTAATACGCCGGGGACACCATGAAATCCTTAAGCTGTGATTGCGATAGCTCTGGTCGTGAAAAGTAATCCATAACTCACCTATATTATTGCTTGTAGCTCTCTCTGCATCTGCGTCTGATAAACAACATTCAGTCCAGAAAGCTCAGAATTTCTAATCTCCATTTGCCGCTCAAAGTATGGCGTAGGGTCTATAAACCCCGTCTCCCGGCATTTTGCGTAATTGTCGGGACTGTTCTCCCGCCATTGCGGCACAAGAGCCAGTACGCGCATTTCCCATTCCTCCGAGAGGTCACATTGCGTTAGCTCAAATGGTATGCCGAATATTCCACGGCATATACGGTACACTTGCAAGCCAGCAATGAAGTGGTTATCCCGGCAGCTCACAGCAACATTCTCTGGTAAGAGGTCTATTGCTTCACTTGTTGTAATGGTGCGCCACTCCATATCAAAACCGTCGATTAAATAATCCGGATGACGGCTTTCCAATTCATGTGTCGCATCTACCACATCATCACAAAGACGAAACTCTTCCGATAAATCATCGTAAACGACCATTGCCGTTGTTTGTTTGATTGACATAACTACCTCCATGAAATTTCTTTTTTGCAAGACTCTGGGTTTATCCCGTAAAGGCACTCCGCGATATAAGCACTTCGCTTCGCACGCTCTTTATCAGCAAGCTCCTGGAGTCTATGTACATTAAGATCACTAAATGCTGACCATGCCATGGTTGCCACAAACGCAATGGCGACAAAAGGCAACACCAGCTTCTTGATTTTTCTTTTTAATTCTCTTCTTTGTTTCCGTCCCATAATCGCCTCCAATAGATTTTTGTTAAAAGTTATTGTTGCAATGTTGTGTGTGATAATATATACAAAAACCATAATGTCAACATTATTCTTACATAATCTAAATATTATTTATAAGGAAGGAATAACTATGAAAAATGAATCAGTTAATAATCACGAAAAGAATAGGCCCGTAAGTACAAGCACAAAAAACGCAAGAAAAAGAAGTCAGAGAGGTGAGCGCTTGGTTCAGATTTATCTCCCAGCAAAGCTTGTGAAGCGATTGGACAAGATTGTTGGGGATCTCTTCACTAACCGCACAGCCTTCGTTAGAGATTGCCTTTTGAAATTCCTGCGGGAGAATGATATGGAGAAAAACAACTTAAACAATCAATAGGAGGTTTCATGTTTGGACTTAGAGCTTGGGGAAGCAATAACGGGAATGCAGATTTTATCCCGAAAAAGAAAAAGCGGGGAAATCCTGAAGCTGATTTGTGCCGTCGCGTGGTTAAACTTACGGATCATTTGCAGCGGTTTGCCTTGATGCAGCAGGATTTTATTTTAATCCGCATTAATACGGGAGCCCAAATAGGTGATTCAAAAACGCGAAAGATAATCGGCGCTATTGAGCATGGCATGGGAGGGAGAAAGGGACGCTCTGACTACATCGGAGTTTGGAAAGATAAAGAAACGAAGCTCCCGCACATTTTGTTCTTGGAAGCAAAAGTTAAAGGTAATTACCTGTCGCCGGATCAAAAAGAATTTGCCGCTTCGGTAAAATTTGCCGGTGCCAACCTTGTCGTTTTTAGAAGCGAAGGAGAGTATTTACAGCAACTTAGCAAGGCTGGTGTTTTTTTCTCACAATCAGTTGAAAAACTCCTTGCAAATTTTGCCTAGCAGGAATAGATCGGAACTCAAGGTTAATTCTCTAGGTGCCTTTCTTCTCTGTTGGGTGCCTAAAGAATTTTGTTGAGTTGGAGGAAATTTAGAGTATTTTCATCACCAACAAATTACGACGGCCCTAGGGGTTGCTCCCGAACCACGCGTCAGCACACCGCGTACCGGGCCGTCGAATATCCCCAGTGTGTCGAACCTTGTGCAGGTGGTCTCATGGCGTTCAGCCCTATCGAGCTCCCCCTCAATCCATGATTGGATTAGGAGGCGGGAATTGAGCAAAAAAATATCATTATTTAGCGATACGTTCTTATCTGAGATTAAGCGTCTTTCTGCGCATGCTCAGGGTTTCTATATTCGTCTTTTATTTCTTGCCCACTCCGAAAACGGTGAGCTTAGCGCTTGCGAAAAAGATGTTGCGCGCAATTTGAATATCCACACGAACGCATGGCGTAAAATTAAAGCAGAGCTTTTGGAGAAAAAAATGATCTCTGAAAGGGGTGGTTTTTTGCTCCCAGCGCACTTCACAAATTCGTCCTTAAATGGTGTGTGCGGAGGCATTACCCCCATAGATACCCAGGGGGATACCCCCCCAGATACCCCCCCAGATACTATAGGGGTATCCACCCCAGATACCCCCCCAGTAGTATCTCTAAAACCCGCAGAAAACCGCAAAAAAAATATTTCCTCTAATTCTATATCTAATTCTAACTCTAATTCTAAGGATGAGATAGAAGAGGATAAATCCTCTTCATCTCATCCTGTCGGATTGGTGCGTGGAGTGAGCCCGGATGAGGTTTGGAAAATCCAAGCGATAATCCAGGAAAAATTCCCAATGATTCTTGGAGGGATAGGCGCTGCAGCAGAAGGGTGGTTGCGCGAAGGGGCGAGTTGCGACCTTGACGTCATCCCAGCGTTGGAAAAGTTGGCAGCAAAACCACCCCCGAGTGGAGTTAGATCGCTGAATTACATCACCAAATGCGTTAGCGGGGCCACTGCGGAGCGGTTAGCCATTGGGAAAACTTTTGCCGAAGATAAACAAAAAATGGAGGTAAACCATGCAAACACCAACAACTACGCCACAAACAAGCGCAGGAGCACCATGGACGTCGAGCAACAACTCTGTGACGAGCTCAACGAGCTCCTCTCAGCCGCAGATGCGAAGAGAGAGCCAATCACAGTTGGAGAGGAAAATATTCCTGAAGTCCTTAGGCTTGCTGTTAGTGAAACATGCGAAGGGGTGTGATGGATTTTTCGGAAAAAATATCGAAGAAATCGCCAACTCTGCAGAGACTTATGAGCAATATTTGCGTGGTTTTCGCCTAGATCAAATCGATCAGGCGATTATGCAAGCCGCGATAAAAAAAGGGGGACAATTCCCAAACGCTTCTGAAGTTTTGCTAGCCATCCAGGAGGGAGAAGGAAAAAAGAAAGAGCAGCCATTGGATAAGGCTGTTTACATCGAGCTTTGCGCTCGCAAGAAAGCGTTCCTGCGTTCAATAGAAACTGATGAATATTGCGAGCATTTGCGGCTTTCAGGAAAAGAAGAGGCGTACATCAAAAAATATGAAGAAATGGCTCTATCAGCTGCTAGCATTGAGGAAGCAAAAACTCTAGCTTTGGAGGATAATTCTGATGGATCTAGATTTAAAAGTTTGAAAGGAAAAAAAGTTTACTCCTACGAAGATGCAATTTGGCTTGAGTCCCACGTAGGAAAGCGTGAGTTCATGTTAACTTCAGAAGAAAAAGATGCCATTGAAAGAGCAAAAGAAGCTCGATTAAGCCCTGCAGAGAAAAAAATCCGTGAGGAAAACAAAGCTCGAATGGCAGAAATGTTTTCGGCTTACGTAAAAACTCTAAAGGCAGGTGAATAATGAAACTCGAATACACCCCGATCGTTCTCAACGGTAACGTGGTGAAAAATAACAAAAAGTTTGTTATCCACGCGATACGTAAAGGCGCGCTTAATGTCACTTTCTGCCGGGTTGATTTGGCATATGAACCATTCCCGGTACCGGATCGGCCCGTGACTTGTGAGCGTTGCCTATCCTCAATTAGATCGCAGGAAAAAGCCATTAAAACTATTGAGAAAATGAAAAATGGATAAATTTAGTTTTATCGTTGGTTGCTTGCTTTTAATTAAATGCTTTGTCAAAGCACTAAAATATAAGCGGTTTTGCATATTGTCGCTTTTAGGCGGATCACTTCTTCTCGTGCCATGGGTAGAATCGTTGATAAAATAATCTACAAAAAGAATTTGCAAAAAAAGAACGCACGTCTTACAAATCGCTATTCCTTTAGGTTCCCATCCCTAAAAGTTAAGATCAACCGACCGACTCACCCCCGGTCGGTTTTTTTATGCGCATTTGCTGACGGAAAATTCCGGATGATAAACCGTAGCAGTTATGCAGAAAATCCCATCCATGCAAACCGATTTATTCTCCTCATGCCAATAGCGCACGGGAGAGATTGTTATCGGGATGTTTAATTCGCAATAGTATCTTGCCTTCTTTAAGATTTCCTCCACTATTCCACGCGCTACCTCGTAATTCTTTTCTGCACGGAATCTAAATTCATAGAAATGCACCGGCTCACAAAGTTCGGAATAGTGTGCATATGCCTTGGATAAAGATGGATAAACTACCAAAGGATCATCCCCATCAATTACGATGACGCCCGTAGTCACGAAACGGCCCGCATAACTTCGTCTAAAAACGATTTAGGGCTAACTTTAAGAGCCTTTAAATAAAGCGCTAGACGGGTAGCTGTAATCGGTAATGATCCGCTTTCAAGGGCTTCTATTGTGTAAGGAGCAACACCTAGCTTTTCGGCCAAGTCCCATGTGTCAAATTCGGTGCCGTCTCGGTAATGCCGAAGTATACCCCCGATGCGTTTGTCTAAAATTTTAAAATACTCACGCGCTGGATAAGAACGGCGCGCTTTCGCGGCCGCAAAATCAATCACCATATGTATCACCATCGTAAAAGTTGAAAATCATGCGACTTATAAAAGCGCGCACAAAGCCAGTCAATTAAAAATTTAACTAACAGTTCCTTGTTCGCGCAATTCCTTTAAAATTTCTTCTAATGTATTGTTAATCTTAGATAATCTCTTAAAAAGCAAAAATAGTAGAATATCGTTTGCATCATCCATATAATCCTCGCGTGGCAGTTGTGGCCCTTTCCTCCCCTTTAAAAAAGGTTGGGGCCTCGGTTGTTTACTGTAGGAGTGCGCGCTGCTGAGTATCGGTGTCGCGCGCTCCGATCCTATCGGGTAAATCCCATTTAATGGCATCTTTTGGTGCCATCCCATGATTTAGCAAATCCCACAGCACCACAAAAAACTTCTCACGATATAAATCAGGGAAAAGATCACGCGTCACTTGTGAGGCTTTGACCGGCCGTCCATAGAGGATCACCGGATTTTGTCTATCCAATAGTGTAATTAATAGCTGCTCAACTCTCTTCGGAGTATCGCAGTAGTTGAAGTGTAACATAAAAAAACTCCTTTGGTTAGTTGTTGGTTAAAGATTTTATTTTTCTTCTTCTGGACTGAACCAATCATCTTTAATGATGTGGCCAATGGCAGAAACTTTCGTAAGGGTAGCTTTAGCGCGTATGGTTTTTCCTACTAAATCAAACCAGTTGTTAACACCCGCTATCTCCATAATACGCATGATATGCCAAGCTCCTGTCGTTTCCCTCCGAAAGTTATGTGAGCTCCGAGGAAGAGCCAAAACATATCCCCCGAAACCTTGCCCAGAACCGCCGTAATCAAGAGTGAGGTAGCATGTTAGAAACCCATGTTCCTCAATTGATAAGCTTGCTCTTTCAATAATTGCATTCTTAATTTCCATAACCTTCCTCCGTTATATCCTCGATCTTACCGCCCTCGGTGTAGCGGATCTTGCGGCATGCTGAATAACCTAGTTTGTCCGGAACTCTTCCTCCGTTCCATGGCAAACCAATTCCTCCACCGAAAAGAACTTCTATCCACATCTCAACGGCTTTTGGCTCTTTCCACTCGGCGATGATGGCGAAGGGAATAATGTGGCCGATATTGTCGCCATCACCTGTGTATATCCTATTTGCACCATCATCATCGATAGTGGAGTCCAAATCTTTTCCATGATACTCTTCTAAGTGCGGATTGTAGCCCCAAATGTGGATTTTATGGTTTCGTTCATCGCGATAAAACTTTCCCACCTCTAGCTTTATTTCTTCTGGCATTTCTTTGGCTCCTTTATTTCGCGGATTAAATCGTCGGAATGAGTATCGTCTTTGCAATAAATCCCATTACTATCTACCGTGTAAGCCCATTTAGACTGCCTCTCGTTGACCACTACCCACGGATAGTCCTCATCTAGAGGGTTGCAGCCGACCACATAAGATGTGTCACCGCCACGAGTTTTATAATATTTTCCTGGCGCTATATTTAGCTTCGGTTTCTTGGTCATCTTACTCTCCTTTCTTTTTGTTTTTCCACTCGCGCCACGTCTCACGTATCTCTAGAGCCGTACGGTAGCAAAATGAATCTGTTATCTTGCCAAATGCGGCGCTCGTCCGGCAGCAATTTAGCGTTGCGTGCAGCGCAATGGTTGCGCGCAATGCACAAATCACCATAACCCTCAGAAATAGCGCCGTTTTTACGATCAAAGATTTTCCAGGGCATATTAAAAACCCTTCTTTGCGACACAGATACGATCGTGGCTCAGTCGGCTTTCTGTGCAAATAACGCACTCATCTTCGCCGACATACTCATCTTCGCGGCGCTTATCGGCTAGCTTAAGAGCCTCTGCGCGGGATATTTCTCTCGCACTCAGGTCGTACGTGTTCGCCAGAAATCCCGCCCTCTGAGCTTGAGTTTTGAAAGCCATTACGCTTTTTGTGTTAGCAAAGCCGTGGGAGTACTCTTTTCTCCCGGCGTGCACAAAAGTGTCATAAAGTGCGTAAAACATATAAATCTCCATCTTGTTGCTGTTGCTGACCTCACCAAGCCACCGACTCCTAAACCCACGTGTTGTAGTGCCTGTTTTGTTGTGGTGGCACTTGTCGTTGCCTTGATGCTGTGTATAATAGCACGATAATTGTTGGCGTCAACAACATTATTTTAGTATTGTTTTAGTATTGTTCCTTATTATGTATTTTGCGGATGAATAACAATGGTTTACACAACAAAAGCTCTCAGATATGGCGCACAAGATGCAGTAAAAAAGTGCGGACTCCGATCAAAAGATGTATGGGCGTACGTGGCGTATGTGATAGATGGGCGAGCACATGCATGTGTGTGTATCGGCTACAAAAAAAAAGATATAGAGCTTAAGATCGTACTCGATGAGTTCTATATCTGGGATCGTGCAAAAGTGTGTGAGCTCGTGTGCGCTGAGATTTTGAGAGGGCGACATGCCAAAGTGGCTTAAAAAGTTGTTTTGTAAGCATGAGTGGAGCCAATATGCGCTTACGCGCTTTGACTCCGTGTACTTATGCCTAAAGTGCGATAAGTGGAAGAATGAGCATTTATTTGAGAAGATGGTATACCTTGATGGAGGAGTTAAGTTTGATGAGTTTATTTAAAGTGATAAGATGCGAGGATCGAGGACGGTTTTAAATTGGATTTATCAACTTTCAACCCCCGATTCCAAAAACCCCGTAAAAACCCCTAAGCGCAAATAGTGTAATGCAACTATTAGTATAAATGGGGTAGCTAAAAATTATTTTCGTTTTTGTGCATTTTGTTATTTACAAACCGGGAATAATTACCTATATCAATCTCCATCAACAACAAACAACGGAGATTTATATGTACATAACCATTAGCAGCACCGCCGGCGAGAAAGTCTCTAAGACACTCAAAATGGCACGTATCGCCGCCGCGGAAATGAAGAGCAGAGCCGAGATTTTTGATACTGTACGCATTTTTAAGTTCCTGAAAGGATGTTCTGGCTCGGACTGTACGTGCTCCGGCCAAATCCATCCCCGAAGAGAATTTATTGAAAGTATTTAACCCAATGACCCACAAACGCGGGGGTGCTAGTAGGTAACTCTGCGGCGGGTAGCTTGCTGGCAATACAGTACGGGCTGCCGCGTGCAGTGGCCGAAGAGCATGTAAAAGAGGCCATGGAAATCATGAAGGAAAAATCCCTATGACCCCCACTGACTTCAAAACCCTAGGCCGCCAGATCTACGGCGGCCACGGCTGGATGACAAAGCTGGCCAAAGACACCGGCAAATGCTTCTCTTCGATCCAAAAGATGGCAGCTGGAAAGGTGCGTATACAGCCGCTAATGGAGGCTTTCTTGCGGGCTAAAGCGGATAGCATTTGCAATCCCGAGTAGATACGCTATAAGCACAACCGCGCGCCCAATCGGCCGTGGAAAAGGGTGGACATCCCCAGCTCTTTAGCAAGATGTGGCGGCCGCGGCCGCACACAGACAGCTGGTTTTAATGAGAGCCGCGCAAAAGTATAACTATACCCATTTTGTACCTTTACTATACTTTTGGCCACTTAGCTCAGATAGCCAGAGCGCTCCCCTGTCGAGGGAGAGGTCGTGGGTGCGATGCCCACAGCGGCCGCCAATCCAACTGCATAACCACAAACCTTTTGCAATCTCAAATCACTCCTGCTAAATAACTCATATACTCCTCCGCCAAGAGGATTAGCCCCGCCGCATCGCGCTAACGTAGTGGCGGGGCATTTTTATGAGGATTTATGGCGTTACTTTCGAAGATAATCACCACGATTTTTATTGTGTGCTTACCGGGCCTTCTAATCACTGCGAGCGCCACAGAGCACTTAGACGGCCGCACCAAAAATATTGTAAAGTATGTTGGGGTGATTTGTTTAGGCTTTGTGGCCCTCGACGTAATTTTGCTGGTCTGCTACCTACTCATAAAAATCTGGGCTTGAGGATATGCAATTTTTGTGTGCCTTGATTATTTTTGCTGATTACGTAGATTACAAACCACAAGCGGATTTCTGTATGTGGTGGCGTGGATAGGTATCTTATGCAAACTTTGAAACGCGAGGAATTCATCAGGCGCATGTGCGAGGAGGAGTGGGGCGATTACTTCGGCTCTTTTCCGCAATCCGTAAGCGTTGAAACTAAGGGCAGCACGCACCATGTAGCTATCGGACATGGCGGTGAGATCGTGGAGTTCACCGTGCAGGACGCGCCTTTCGCCGATATGCTAGTTGAGTTTGGACAGGCGATGGTGGCTTGGGATGCGATGGAGGAGGGCACTAATGCATGAGCAAATGTTCTTTTGCCAAACAAGCAGAAAGAACCGCCTACGCAAGCGCAATAAAGGCAAACTAGAGGAGCTGCGCGCAAGGCATGCAGAACTTGCGGCAGCGAATCGTGAGGAGGCCAAGAGGATAAAACGGGAGAGGGACATAGAGATGGGGACAAAGCTTATAAATGGCGAGATGTGCTTGGATACGCTGCTTTCGCCTGGTGATCTCAGGGTGATGGATCACTACAACACAACAAAATCTTTGGAATCCACTATACGCCACCAGTGCGGCGATAAAGTCGCGCTTAATGTGGCGCGTGGCTTAGAGAGTGGAGACGATCAGGTACGGTATGCATACACCAAGCTTTCTGCTGATATACTCACAAAGGCGGAGTCTGAGCGAATGAAGCAAGAGGCGCAGCGCACAGAGGGTGACACTTTCCCGGCAATTGTGATTGAGGGTGAGGCGAGTGACGCCTCGTAGGCTTATCTACGGCGGATCGCCTGGCGATAAAGCTTATCTAATCCGCGTACACCCCAAGCAGCGTGCGGCGATTGATAGCAAAGCAACGGAGATTCTTTATGGCGGTGCGGCAGGTGGCGGTAAATCTTATCTAATGCGTGTAGCAGCTATCGCGTGGTGTAGAGCCATCCCTGGGCTGCAGGTGTATCTTTTCCGACGCACAAATCCTGACTTGATCTTAAACCATCTTAACGGCGCTGGCTCATTTTATGAGCTGCTCGCCCCATATCTGCAGGCTGGCACGGTCTCGATCACAGCAAAGCCCAGCAAGATAAGCTTTGCTAATGGCTCTAATATCCATCTTTGTCACTGCGCAAACGACTCGGATATGTACAACTATCAGGGCGCTGAGATCCATGTATTGATGATCGATGAGCTCACTCACTTTAGCGAGTCGGTGTATCGGTTCTTGCGTGGGCGCTTGCGTACTGGATCGCTTAAGATCCCTGAGGCGTATAGTGGAGTCTTCCCACGCATTTTGTGTGGCTCTAACCCTGGTGGGCTTGGCCACTCGTGGGTCAAGCAAGCCTTTATTGATCGCGGCTCGCCAATGGAAATATGGCAAACCTCGGATGATGAGGGCGGCCTGCGTCGGCAATTTATCCCAGCGCTTTTGGAGGATAACCCAAGCCAAGATATAAACTACGAAAAGCAGCTTCTTGGCCTTGGATCACCGGATCTTGTGGCGGCCATGAGACACGGAAACTGGGACATCGTAGCGGGAGCGGCCTTTGAAAAGCTACGCCGCGATAAGCACATGATCCGTAACTTTACAGTGCCGGACGAATGGACAAAATTTAGCGTCATCGACTGGGGTACAAGCAAACCTTACGCGGTCGGCTGGTTTTGCGTGTGTGATGACAATTTGCTGCTCAAAGCTAAAGGGGATTGGCCGGATCGATTGATCCCTAAAGGCGCACTTATTCTTTACCGGGAGCTTTACGGCTGGAATGGTAAGGCGGACGAAGGGGCGCGTGAGGAATCTACGACCGTAGCACGCAAAATACTGGAGATTGAGGATGAGGCTGGCGAAGATATGGACTACCGCGTGGGCGATGAGGCTATGTGGAGCGAGCACGACGGGCCAAGCACCGAGGAGCGCATGAGAGAGGCCACCAAAGGGCGCTATGTGATGACTAAGTCGCAAAAGGGCAGGGCCACGAACTACCAGGAGGTACGCGCAAGGATAGAGGGAGACGATGGACTGCCAGCTTTTTACGTTACGGAGTCATGCCGGCACTTTTGGCGCACCGTGCCAAGCCTGCAACTTGATGAGCTACACCCAGAAAAAGGCCCAGACTCAAAGCAAGAAGACCATATGTACGACGTGGTGCAATATGCGTGTGCGTCGCGGCCGTATATCATGACACGCAAAGATAGGCATGCAGAGGATTTAAAGGAAAGACGTAGAAAGCAGAAGAAAAAGGGTGGATTTTACTAAATTACATTGTATTGGTGTGGAAACTTGTAGATGAATAAGAGGGGACATGAAGTTACCTACACTGTGGCGAACAAGCCATGGGATTAACAGAGCGGTAATCGAAGCTATATCGAAGGGAACTGGGTTTCCTGTGCGAGATACAGAGCTTTTAGTGGATAATCTACAACACACACCGGCTATTTCTTATGGCATTTTGCGTGGTACCTCTGCGGCGTATGCGACCGCTCAAAATAACGGGCTCGACTGGTATGAGTTGGATAATGGCTATTTTCGACGCGGTCATTTTGATGGTTATTATCGCATTAGTCGAAATGGGCTTACTGTTTCTTATGATCGCAAGCTTGCCGACCATCTTAATTTTGATCGTTGGCGTTCTCTTGGCTTTGTCATCCGTGATTGGGTGGAGAATAGGGATGGACATTTTCTCGTATGTCCTCCGACGGACGCCATTGAGCAATTCTACGGACTTGAAGCGGGGCAATGGGAAATAAATACCGTTAGGGAGCTCTCTAAGCACGGACGCATGATAAAAGTGAGGCGTAAGGACGCAGGGCAAGTGCCGCTCTCTGATGATTTACGCGGGTGCTTTTGTGTGGTGACGTTTAATAGCAATGTTGCTCTTGATGCGCTGCTTGAAGGGATACCCGCTGTCACAAGCGAATTTCATCCAGTGCATAGTTGGAATGGTATTAGCATAGATAACATTAACGAGCGTAATTTGTATGCCGCTGACAGGTTGAGTTTATTTAAATATTTAAGCCATTTTCAATATCGGCTTGAAGAACTGGAAAAGCCTAAAGCGTGGCAGATAATTTTTAAGCTACTGGGGAGTAGCGTGGATATACCGGGGTTTTTTACAAAGGAGAAATAGGGAAACTTATGAGAGTATTTATAGGATGGGATGCACGTGAGGACGTGGCATATCAGGTTGCAAGATACTCGATCTTGCGCAACACCAGGTCGCAAGTAGAGGTTAAGCCTCTAAAGCACAAAAAGCTGCGTAAAGATGGTGCGTTCTATCGCCCGTGGGGAATTGATCCGCACACTGGTAATCCGTTTGATTTGATGGATATGAGGCCATTTTCAACGGAATTTTCGCATTCTCGTTTCTTAGTACCATATTTATGCGATTATAAGGGCTGGGCGCTCTTCATGGATTGCGACATGGTATTTCAGGGGGATATCAAAGACCTGTTTGCAAAATGCGATGATAAATACGCGGTTATGTGCGTAAAACACAACCATCGGCCAGAAGAGCAAATCAAGATGGATGATGTGGAGCAGACAAAGTACCCACGAAAGAACTGGTCATCCTTCATGCTTATCAATTGCGGCCACCACACAAACCGCGCGCTCACCAAGGAGACTGTAAACACGCAAAGCGGAACATGGCTGCATGGCTTTGAGTGGTTGCAAGACTGCCATATCGGACATTTAGGCTTCGAATATAACTGGATTGAGAATGTTAGCCCAGGTATGGACGTAAAGAACATACAGGTGATCCACTACACATTGGGCGGCCCATGGTTTGAGAATTACCAAGATGTGATGCACGCCGAGGTATGGAAGGATTATTACGAGCGGTATCAACGTGATTATCACGACTACAGCAATGTTCCTAGTGTGGCACTGGGGGGCTGATGGATTTAACGCGCATCAACTTTGATTTGCTTATAGCAAAACTACGCCGCCAGCAAATTCTTATAAATCTACTTCAAGACGCGAAAAGGCGCTTTGAGGATGGTGAAACCGTTAAGTCTCTCCGCGATATTTTTGGATTAATTGATAGGATTGATTGTTTTAGAGGTATGAAATGAATCTATGTGACCAATACAAACTGATGCACGAGCAGGGCGCGTTTAAGGGATACAGTTTGCTGCCTCACGTTGAGGATATAGCAAAGCTTGTAAAGAAATACGATGCGAAGACGCTGCTGGATTATGGCTGTGGGAAAGGTTTGCAGTACACGGAGAAAAGAGCACATGACGCCTGGGGAGGAATCATGCCAACGCTTTATGATCCGCATGTGGAAGGATTAAACATAGAACCTAAAAATAAATTTGATGGGATAATTTGTACTGATGTTTTGGAGCATGTTCCAGAAGATGAAGTAAAATCTGTTTTAAGAAAACTTATGGCCTACAGGCGAGAATTTGGTTTTATTTTTATTACAATCTGCACGAGGCCTGCAAAAAAAACTTTACCAGATGGGAGAAATTGCCACCTGACTATTAAGTCAAAAGAATGGTGGTTAGACACAATTTTTAGATGCGCTACAGATGAGGAGGGATGGGAACATAAAGATGGTGACATTTACTTCATGTGCGTGACTGGTCGTCAAGATTGTTGTGAGCGTTGGTATGTAAAGTTTGTGGAGTAATTATGGAAAATAACCCACTAAAATATGAATATATTTTTTTATATTTTGATGAAGACGGATTTCCGCCACATGCCAGGATGAGAAAGCTGGGGGCGCAAGGATGGAGGTTAGTTCAGATTTATGACGGTCACATAATTATGGAACGTAAAGAGCCATGAAAGAACTTATTGATCGCGGCTTTATCCAACAGGCCACAGACTTAGAATTGCTGTCCGAACTGTTTGCACGCGGTGAAATCCCTTCTGCGTATGTCGGCTTTGATTGCACCGCCTCTAGCTTACATGTCGGGAGCCTGCTGCAGATTATGGCTCTGCGTCATTTAGAGAAATCAGGAGTCCAGCCGATAGTCTTGCTTGGTGGAGCGACCACACGCATAGGTGATCCGACCGGGAAAGACGAAACGCGTAAAGCATTAAACGACCTGCAAATATTAGCCAACATGCTGTTAATTCGTAAAGTGTTTAAGCGATATTTGGCTAATCCGATTATTGTTAATAATTCCAACTGGTGGGATAGCAAAGGCTATATTGAGGTGCTGCAAGAGATTGGTAAGCACTTTTCTATCGGGCAAATGCTGGGAAAAGAGAGCGTGCGGCAGCGGCTGGAGCGGAAAGCGCCGTTCAATTTTGTTGAATTCAATTACATGATCTTTCAAGCATATGATTTTGTGCACCTTAAAAGCGTGCACAATTGCCGCCTGCAAATCGGCGGCTCCGATCAATGGGGAAATATCGTAAGCGGCGTCGAACTTCATCGCCGCATGCACGGGCAGGAAGAGGGAAGGGCAGCGCAAAGCGACTGGCACAAAACCGATGGCGTCTTCGGCCTCACCACACCCCTTATCACCACCGCCTCCGGCACCAAAATGGGCAAAACCGCCCAAGGCGCAATATGGTTGGATGCAGATTTACTTTCGCCCTACGATTACTGGCAATTCTGGCGCAACACCCATGATGACGATGTCGAGCGGTTTTTATTGTTTTTTACTGAAATAGACGCCGAAGAAATCAAGTGTGAATTACCGAAAGTAAAGAACTCCAACGCAATAAACGATTGGAAAAAACGTTTGGCGCACGAAACAACAAAAATGCTGCATGGGGAACAGGCGGCACTTTTGGCAGCAGAAGAAGCAGCAAAGAAATATAGGAAGAAAACTTAATATTAAGGGGAAACATGGGGAACAAAATTGCAATCATTACAACATTTCCAAACCGCGACTTTGACCGCTATCCAAAGGCGATGATCCAAAGCATTGCAGCTTATTGGCCGCAAGAGGTTGATCTGTTTGTCCAGCTCGATGAAGAGCCAGAATCAGAGGATGTGCGCCAAAAGATTGTTGAATCTCTAGAGCAAATTGGTGTGGAGCGCGTTGTTAATATCTCGATGAGCTTTAGCGACGCCCAAAAAGAATTTCTAGTGCGTAATAAGAACAATCCGAAGGTTCAGGAAACTAAGAACTACAGATTCCAATATGTGAAGTTTTCATACAAGGTTTTTGCGTTAGCAAACGCGGCAGAATATGCCCGCCAAAATAACTACACGCATTTAATTTGGATGGATGCTGACGTTATCACTAAGAAAAAAATAACGATGGCGGATATTGAGAAGCTAATACCTTCTGCGGAGGAACATGTTTCTTATTTGGGAAGAAAAGATTGGAATCATTCTGAATGCGGTTTCATGGCTTTCAATATGTTTTCTGATTCAGATGAGGGATGGGAAATTATTAGATCATTATATAATGATTACACTACAGACAACGTATTAACACGCCAAGAATGGCATGATTCTTATGTATTCGACCAAATAAGAGCGGAAACTGGTATCGATGGTAGAAATCTCTCCGAAGGCATAGAGGGCCGCGATGTATTCGATCGTTGCATTCTCTCTGAATGGATGGAGCACCTGAAAGGAAATCGTAAGAACCATGGCATAAAAGCGGAAGTGATTAAAGACGGTGCGATGAATATCGACACCATGAAGATTCAGACGCAAAATTGCGTAAACCATGACGTGATCCAGGCGAATATTCGAGAGAACCTAAAGCTTATCGAGCATTGGTTCGAGCCGATGAAGAAAAATGATGAAGAACTCATCATGGCAAGCGCCGGTCCATCTCTTTCTCCAATGGATTTTTTAAACCCAGACGGTACGCGCAAGAGCGACGCAAAAATCGTTGCAGTAAAGCACTCAATGGACCGCCTTCTATCGTGGGGTATTGTGCCTTGGGGCTGCATATTGCTAGACCCTCGCCCTCATGTGGAAGAGTTTGTAAGAGATCCACATCCAGACGTTGTTTACTTTGTGGCGTCCATGGTTGATCCATCCGTGGTTAAAACCCTTAAAGAAAAAAATGCGAAGATCGTTGGCTACCATGCGTCCGTTGGGGCAAACGAGCATGAGGTGTTGCCGATGGGGGCGAAGTTAGTGGCTGGTGGGTCGGCAACTTCGACTCGTGGAATTTCGTTATTTGAGATCCTGGGTTTCCGTACTTTCCATCTTTACGGATATGACCTTTGCTCGCTCGTGGAGCCGGATTTGCAGGAGAAAAAACAAAACGGTAAACTTGTGTGGGAAAAAGTCACCATGTCCGTCAAAACATGGGGCGGGAAAGAAACATCTCGCACATTCTGGACTAAGGGGGAATTCTTAGCTCAGGCTAAGGAATTCAAAGATCTTTACATGCCAAGGAAATCTTTGCGGTTAATCGCCCATGGGGATGGGATGATTCCGTGGATTCAAAAGAACCAGCAAGCATATGAAGATTGGAATAATTTCCATTACGCCCAAAATTACAATGGAAAGCACACTATCGGGGAATTCTTAGAGGAAAAGTTTAATGGACGAGAAAGCCAAGGGGTCGGAGAACTTACTTTATCAACTGAGTGACGCAGAGATTAAATCTCTGCAGGCCGATGTTCTTGATAAGTTCGAAGAAGACAGGCAGAGCCGCTCTTCGTGGGAAGAAAAGCATGCGAAGTGGTTAGAAGTCTACCACCAGCAAGATATCGCGGCGAATATGCCGTGGGACGGTTGCTGCACGGAATCCATTCCGCTGCTTACTGAAGCTTGCCATCAATTCCAAAGCCGCGCTTATAAAGCGTTCTTCCCGTCTCGTACGTTCATTTCGGCTATTCCGCTTGGGAGCAATGACCAGGAAAGTGAGGCGTTCAAGAAGGCAGAGCTTGCCGGCAAATACATAAACACGCAGCTATCTATCGAAGATAAGAACTACAAGATCGATAAGAACATGATGTTCTTGGCGGCGGCGCTGCATGGGTCGGATTTTACTAAAACCTATTATGCCAACGGGAAAGCCAGGATTGAGAGGGTTAGAGCGCAAGATTTGGTTGTCCCGTACATGGTCGGCCCCATCTCAATCGATAAGGTAGAACGAAAAACCCAAATTGTATTTTGTGGCCAGTATGAGGCAAAACGCCTGTTTGAAAGCGGTTTTTTTGCTAAGATGCCGAAGCCTTATCAAGATGATGGCAAGATCAACTCTCAAATGATTGAGGTGGTGAATGAAGCTCAGGGCTTTGAGAAAAGCTCCACCAATGAATTTGGGCAGTGTCAGATTCTTGAGCAGCATAGATTCTGGACAATAAATGGGAGAGACGTTCCGGTTATTGCGCATGTCGATTATGCGTCACAAGAGCTTTTGGCCGTTTATCCACGTTATCGCATAGATGACCCTGAGTTCTCGCCAGTTGAGTATTTTACCCACTACAAATTTTTTCCAGACCCTGATGGTTTTTATGGTAACGGTTATGGGCATTTAATCGGCAAAATAAACATTGCGGTTAACAAAATCTTGCGACAGTCGATCGATGCGGGTGAGCTCGCCAACATTGGCAATATGTCGGGTTTCGTTAGTGAAGCGCTGGGGACTAAGGGCGGCGATCTAGAGCTTGATTTGGGCAAGTTTGTAAAGATTCCGCGTAGTGTTGAGAATATCCGCAACGGCATATTCCAGATGCAATTCCCTGGGCCGAATGCGTCGTACATGCAGCTCATGGAGTTGTTGCAAGCGGTTTCTCAACGCGTGGCGAGCACGACCGATGCCGTAACTGGAGACGTGAATAAAGTTCTCCAGCCGATGACTATCATGACGATGCTTGAGCAATCTTTACAATTGCCGACGTCGATTATGGAACAAATGGCGTCTGCGTTTGAGGATGAGTTGCAGAAATATTACGACTGCGTCCGCCTAAATATGGGGTCGAGTATTATGTTTTCGTCTCCTGGCGAGGAGATGCAGCTTATTACGCAAGAGGATATGGGCGCGGCGGTTAGGATTGTGCCTATCGTAGATCCGCGCAATATGACAAGCCAGCAGAAGCTAGCTAAGGCTCAAGCGCTTTATGAATTTGGGATGCAAAACCCATTAATCGCGCAGAATCCAACAGCGATTTATCTCATGTCGTATCGGATTTTAGAAGCAATGGAAATTGACGAAATCGATGAGATTTTACAGGAGCCACCACCTCCGCCAGAAGTCCAGCAAATCAATGAGCAAGAAGCGGAGAACATGTATTTCCTTCTCCCGCCTGAGAATCGGCCATTGTTCGATGTGTTCCCAAATCAAGATCACCTAGATCACTTGCAGAAGATTGATGCGCTACTGAAATCAGAGTACGCGGCGAACATTGATCCTATCTCGATGCAAGATTTAATGCTGCATCGCAAGAAACACATGGCCTATCTATACGGCGTAAAAGAAGGAGTGCTGCAATATGTTTCCGACGGAAAAGGAGGAGTTGGAACTGTGGTCAAGACAGGATCTGAGCCGCAAAATGTTCCAGGCGCTCAAGGCGCGCTTCCAGCCCCTGGACAATCTTCTGCAATGCCCTTTGGAGAAGGTGGAGAGATTCAGGGGGCAATGGGAGGTGATGAACTTTCTGGATCAATGGGTGCAGGGGAAGGAATCTTAGCAATACCAGAGCCAACGGATAAAGGGAGGAAGTAATGTCTTATCAGCATGAAATGATGCCTGGCGACGCCATGGAAGATGCACAACACGCAGCACAATATGGGCGCGGTGGCGATACGACTTTAGGGCATTTGACGCCAGGAGATGTAGTAATCCCGCGTGATGTGGTGATGGAAAATCCTGAGTTTTTGGTAAAACTCAAGAAAGCCATGGCTGACATGGGTGGAGACTACAAAACGCACGTGGTCGGATCGGGATATGAAAGTTTTAACCCGGACACTGGAGCACCTGAGTTTGGGTTCTTTAGTAAATTAGGAAAGACTTTTAGTTCCTTACTTCCTGCTGGATTAGGATTTTTGGCAGGAGGGCCAATAGGAGCAGCTATTGGAGGTGGCTTAGGTTTGTTA
>ERZ724505.612-NODE-612-length-22389-cov-5.609474_pt1 | contig 22389 bp, 21 predicted proteins | sample MGYA00376038_ERZ724505 | MGnify/ENA primary metagenome ERZ724505 (study PRJEB28724, sample SAMN07190884) | wastewater metagenome | isolation source: effluent of sewage treatment plant in Hong Hong | place: Hong Kong | collected 2016-03-17 ...
TGTTGGGCAGGCTGACTTCGACCACTTCGGCGCCGAGTTTCTTGTATTCGGCTACGGCGGCATCGATACGCGCAGCGACGTCGCCGGCCAGTCCTTCGCCGAAAAATTCGCGCGGCAGGCCAATTTTCAGGCCGGTAAGCGGTTGGTCCAGATCGCAGCTGTAGTCTTCCTTGGCTCGCTCGAGACTGGTCGAATCGCGTTCGTCGAAGCCGGCCATGGTGTTCAGTAGCAAGGCGCAGTCCTCTGCCGAGCGAGCCATCGGGCCGCCCTGATCCAGGCTGGAGGCGTAGGCAATCATGCCGTAACGCGAGACCACGCCGTAGGTCGGCTTGATGCCGGTGATGCCGCAGAACGCCGCAGGCTGGCGGATCGAGCCACCGGTATCGGTGCCGGTGGCGGCCGGTGTCAGGCGCGCGGCCACTGCCGCTGCCGAGCCGCCGGAGCTGCCGCCGGGAACGGCATTTTGATCCCAGGGGTTTTTTACCGCGCCAAAATAGGAGTTCTCGTTCGACGAGCCCATGGCGAATTCGTCCATGTTCAGCTTGCCGAGAATCACCGCGCCGGCCGTGTTGAACTGGCTGATCACGTGCGAATCGTAAGGTGCGACGAAGTTGTCGAGCATTTTCGAGCCGCAGGTGGTGCGCCAGCCTTTGGCGGTGAAAATGTCCTTATGTGCAATCGGAATGCCGCTCAGCAGGCCAGCGTTACCTGCGGCGCGAGCAGCGTCGGCCGCTTGTGCCTGTGCCAGCGACAAGGCGGCATCGACGGTGATGTAGGCGTTCAGCTGTGGGTTCAGCTGGGCGATGCGGTCGAGGTAGAGCTGGGTCAGTTCGACACTGGAAATCTGCTTGGCTGCCAAGGCAGCGGATAATTGCTTGAGGCTGGATTCGATCATGTTGGTTGCGAGACGCGCCCGACTTTGCTGCCGGCGGTCGGAGTCCTTACTCGATTACCTTGGGTACCAGATACAGGCCGGCTTCGGTGAGCGGCGCCACGCTTTGGAACAGCTCGCGCTGGTCGGTTTCTTTCACGGCATCTTCGCGCAGGCGCAGCATCACGTCCTGCGCGTGGCTCATCGGCTCAATGCCGGTGGTGTCCACTGCCTGCATCTGTTCGATCAGGCCGAAAATGCCATTCAGCTTGCCGAGCACCTGCCCGGCGTCTTCGTCGGTGACGGCGATGCGCGCCAGATTGGCGATGCGCTTCACGTCGTCGAGGTTGAGCGACATAGAATTCCTCTGGCAAAACTTCAATTAGTTAACCGGTTTAGGGTATCATACTCTATTTGGGTAACCCAAGAGCCGAGCCGCATGCGGCGGTAATTGGCCGGCATTGCCGTGTAGTTTGTCGTTCCATCTCAAAACAATCACGCAAGCAGAATTTATCCAGACATGGGTCTGACGCAGAGACGGCAGCCGCCAGCGGCTGCAGGGTGAGGTTTCGCATAATTCGCGCATCGCATGAGTTGCTTTGCACTTAAAAAATAAAACCAACTGGGCACGAATCCTGTAACGCTGCCGCATCGATTGCGGCACCACCACAACACCACAGAGCATATTTCCCCGGAATTTTCACCATGTTGAATTCACTGAGCGGTTACTTTTCCAACGATTTGGCAATTGACCTGGGTACCGCCAATACCCTGATTTACGTGCGCGGCAAAGGCATTGTGCTGGATGAGCCGTCGGTCGTTTCGATCCTGCAGGAAGGCGGCTCCAGCAACAAGAAACACATTCTCGCCGTGGGCCTGGAAGCGAAGAAAATGCTCGGCCGCACGCCCGGCTCGATTTCGGCAATCCGCCCGATGAAAGACGGCGTGATCGCCGACTTCACCATTACCGAGCAGATGCTGAAACAATTCATCCGCAAGGTCAGCCCGTCGCGCCTGTTCAGCCCCAGCCCGCGCATCGTGATCTGCGTGCCGTGCGGTTCGACTCAGGTGGAACGCCGCGCGATCAAGGAGTCGGCGCTCGGTGCCGGCGCGCGCAAGGTGGCGCTGATTGAGGAGCCGATGGCCGCGGCAATGGGCGCCGGCCTGCCGGTGGAAGAGCCGACCGGCTCAATGGTGGTGGATATCGGCGGCGGCACCACCGAAGTCGGTGTGATTTCGCTCGGCGGTATCGTGTACTCCAGCTCGGTACGGGTTGGCGGCGACAAATTCGATGAGTCGATCATCAACTACATCCGCCGCAACTACGGCATGCTGATCGGTGAGACGACTGCGGAAGAAATCAAGAAACGTATCGGCTCCGCATTCCCCGGTGCCGAAGTGCGCGAAATGGAAGTGAAAGGCCGCAATCTGGCCGAGGGTATTCCGCGTTCGTTCACCATTTCGTCGAACGAGATTCTCGAAGCGCTGACCGAGCCGTTGAATCAGATCGTTTCCGCGGTCAAACAGGCATTGGAACAAACCCCGCCGGAGTTGGGCGCGGATATTGCCGAAAAAGGCATGGTGCTGACCGGCGGCGGTGCGCTGCTGCGCGATCTGGATCGTCTGCTGATGGAAGAAACCGGCCTGCCGGTGATCGTTGCCGACGATCCGCTGACCTGCGTGGTACGCGGATCGGGCAAGGCGCTGGACAAGATCGATACCGTCGGCAGCATTTTCACCAACGACTGATAAGCAAGTGAGCAAGGCTCGGGCCCGCTGCGTGCAGTAAAGCAGCGGGCTTTGTCGTCATGGAACAACAAGACTTCTTCCTCAAGGGCATCAGCCCGTCAGTCAAATTCGCCATCTTCAGCCTGTTGTCGCTGGTGCTGCTGCTGGTCGATAGCCACTATCGCGTGCTCAATATCGTGCGCGATGTGGTGACGGTCGGCTTGCGTCCGTTGCAGACCATCGCCACGGCACCGGTTACCGCTACTCGCTGGGTGAGCGATTTTGTCGAGCTGCAGTCGAATCTGCTCAAGGAAAACGGCAGGCTGCAGCGCCAGGTGCTGGCCGACAACTCGCAATTGCTGCGCATGCAATCGCTGCAGCATGAAAATGCCGAGCTGAAACAGCTGTTCGCTTCGTCGCAGATCATGGCCAGGCCGCCGCTGTATGGCGAAGTCCTGTACGGCGGCAAGGATCCGTTCACGCGCAAGATCATCATCAATCGCGGTTCCAATCATGGCGTCGGGCTGGGGCAGATCGCCGTGGACAGCCAGGGCGTGCTGGGGCAGGTAACGCGGGTGCTGCCGCTGGTGAGTGAGGTGACGCTGGTCACCGATCGCAATCACACCGTACCGGTGCGGGTGCAGCGCACCCGCCAGCGCGGCGTGGTGGTCGGCACCGGTCAGAGCGATGTGCTGGAAATGCGTTTCATGCCGGTCAATGTCGATATCAAGCCGGGCGATATTCTTGAATCCAGCTCGGTCGGCGGAATTTATCCGGAAGGTTTGCCGGTTGCCCGGGTGTTGAAAATCGACCACCCCGGCAGCCTGATGTTCGCGCGGATCTACTGTGCGCCGATCGGCAATGTCGACAAGAATCGCTATCTGCTGATCCTGCGCGAAGAGCAGGCCATGCCGTCGCGCCCCGAAGAGCCGGTGGTCAAGGAAAGCAAGTCCAGGCGCGGCAAGCGCGGAGTGAACGACTGATGCCCGTGTACATGGAGCCCAAGCAGATCCTGCGGCCGGTGAGCAGTTTATGGATCACTTTCACCTTTCTGCTGGCATTCACGCTGAATTTCATTCCCTGGGATAACCGTGTGGTTACATTCCAGCCGGATTTCATTGCCATGCTGCTGATCTACTGGTGCATTCACCAGCCCGGGCGAATCGGTGTCGGTATTGCCTTTCTGGTGGGAATCATCATGGATATTGCCGATGCCAACGTATTCGGCCAGCACGCGCTGGCGTATGTGGTGGTGGCGTTCGTTGCCTGGCAATGGCGCCGGCGCATCCTGATGCACACGCTGCTGCAGCAGTCGGCGCATGCGCTGGTGCTGCTGTTGCTGGCGCAGCTTACCATGGTGATTACCCGCATGCTTGGCGGCGGCCCGTTCATCGGTCTGGGCTATTTTGTTTCCAGCATTACCGGCGCCCTGTTGTGGTCGACGCTGTCGCACATGCTGCAGGCGCCGCAGCGTCAATCGGTCAAAGCGAAGTATGAAGCAACCAACGCTTCTTAAAGACAGCAGCGAAGAACTCTACAGTTTTCAAAGTCGCCTGCTGATCGCACTGCTGGTGGTGTTCGTCGCGTTCGGCGGGCTGGTGGCGCGGTTCGTCTACCTGCAGGTGGTGCAGCACGAGCATTACCAGACGCTGGCCGAAAGCAACCGCATCTCGATCGTGCCGATCGCCCCCAATCGCGGCCTGATTTACGATCGCAACGGCGTATTGCTGGCACACAATTATTCTGCTTATACGCTGGAAATCACACCGAGCAAGGTCGGCGACCTGGATCAGACCCTGACCGAGCTCGACAAGATCGTCGAAATCACCGCCAAGGATCGCAAGCGCTTCAAAAAACTGCAGGAAGAAAGCAAGAATTTCGAAAGCCTGCCGATCAAGACGCGCCTTACCGACGAAGAGGTGGCGCGTTTCGCCGCCAACCGCTACCGCTTTCCCGGCGTGGAAATCAACGCGCGCCTGTTCCGCCATTACCCGCATGGCGACAGCGCCTCGCACCTGATCGGTTACATCGGCCGTATCAACGACAAGGATCTGGCACAGATCGAATCCAGCGATCAGGCAACCAATTACCGCGGTACCGACCATATCGGTAAATCCGGGCTGGAACAAAGCTACGAGCGCGAATTGCATGGCACGACCGGTTATGCCGAAGTCGAAACCGACGCCGGCGGCCGGCCGATGCGCACCTTGCGTACCAGGGCGCCGGTGGCCGGCAACAATCTGGTGCTGTCGGTGGATATGGAGCTGCAGAAAATCGTCGAACAGGCATTCGGCAACCGCCGTGGTGCACTGGTGGCAATCGAGCCCGCCAGCGGCGGTGTGCTGGCGATGGTGTCGCGCCCCGGTTTCGATCCCAATCTGTTTGTCGACGGCATAGATCCGCAGAACTGGAAAGAACTGAATGAATCCGACGACAAGCCGCTGAACAATCGTGCCATTCAGGGCACTTATCCGCCCGGATCGACATTCAAGCCGTTCATGGCGCTGGCGGCACTTGAGACCGGCAAGCGTACCGCCGCGCAGGCGATTGCCGACCCGGGCTTCTACAACTTCGGCGGCCATCGTTTCCGCGACGACAAGCCGGGCGGGCATGGCTATGTCGATATGTATCGTTCAATCGTGGTTTCCTGTGACACTTACTACTACCAGCTTGCCACCGACATGGGCATCGATGCGATCGCCCGCTTCATGGGCGAGCTGGGTTTCGGCTCGCGCACCGGTGTCGATGTCGATGGCGAAAAAACCGGCGTGCTGCCGTCGCCGGAGTGGAAACGCAAGCGTTTCCGCAAGCCGGAAATGCAGAAATGGTACGCCGGCGAGACTGTCAGCATCGGTATCGGCCAGGGATACAACGCCTACACGCCAATGCAGCTGGCGCATGCGGTCTCGACGCTGGCCAACGACGGTGTGGTGTTCAAGCCGCATATCGTGCGCTTTGTCGAAGATCCGCTCACCAGCCGGCGCCGCGCAATCGAGCCGACGCCGATCAAGACCCTGCCGCTGCAGCAGAAGAATATCGATGTCATCAAACGCGGCATGATCGGTGTGAATACCGAGGGCACCGGAGCGCGTGCGTTTGCCGGCGCCCAGTATATCGCTGCCGGCAAGACCGGTACGGCGCAGGTGTTCAGCCTGAAAGGCAGCAAATACAGCGAACACGGCACCAAGGAGCATTTGCGCGATCACGCGCTCTACGTCGCTTTTGCCCCCGCCGAGCAGCCGAAGATCGCTTTGGCTGTGCTGGTCGAAAACGGCGGATTCGGCGCCCAGTCGGCGGCACCGATTGCGCGCCAGGTGTTTGATTATTATCTGCTGGGCAAGCGCCCGGCCACCCCTGCGGTGGAAGACGATTCGGCGGGAGACAGTCAATGATCCAGCGCCTCTGGCATCTGTTCGTGCGCAATCTGGATGGCCCGCTGTTGCTGCTGGCGCTGCTGCTGATGCTGGTCAACTTGGCAGTGTTGTTCAGCGCGTCGAACCAGAGCGTCGAGCGCATCATCGCGCAATTGATGAACATGAGTGTCGCACTGACAGTGATGTGGCTGGCCGCCAACATCTCGCCGCAAAAAATGATGGGGCTGGCTCCGCCGGTTTACCTGCTGGGTTTGGTGATGCTGGTGGGCGTAGCGGTGGCCGGCGATGTGGTGAACGGTGCACGCCGCTGGTTGCATGTCGGCGTAACGCGGATTCAGCCGTCGGAAATCATGAAAATTGCACTACCGATGATGCTGGCCTGGTATTTCCAGCGCCAGCAGGCCAGCCTGCGCATGAAGGATTTTGCCGTTGCGGCCTTGCTGATGGCGCTACCGCTCGGCCTGATCCTCAAGCAACCGGATCTGGGGACTGCAATACTGGTCGGCGCTGCCAGTTTTTATGTGATGTTCCTTGCCGGGCTGAGCTCGCGCATCGTCTGGCTGATGGTGATTGCCGGCGTCGGCGGCATTTATTTTGTCACCCACTGGGATTTGTGCATCAAGCTATTCCACGATTACCAGTGTCGTCGCGTCGCGACCATGCTCGATCCGATGGAAGACCCGCTGGGCGCGGGTTATCACACGATTCAGGGAACCATCGCCATCGGCTCCGGCGGTGTGCTGGGCAAAGGCTGGCTGGCGGGCACGCAGACACACCTGGATTTCATCCCCGAACGCACCACCGACTTCATTTTTGCCGTGTTTGCCGAGGAATTCGGCCTGATCGGCAATACCGTGTTGCTGGTTTTATATCTGCTGGTAATCGCGCGCGGCCTGTTCATTGCCTCCAAGGCATCGAACTTTTTTGGCCGGCTGATGGCAGGGGCAATTGCGTTAAGCTTTTTTACTTACGCATTTGTAAATATGGGCATGGTTTCGGGCATCCTGCCGGTGGTCGGGGTGCCATTGCCGTTGATCAGTTATGGCGGCACCGCGCTGGTCACGCTGCTGCTCGGTTTCGGAATTTTGATGAGTATTCACGCCCATAGAAAACTTGTCCAATCGTGACCGGAAGCAAGCAAATTCGCTGCCTGGCGAGCTGCCTGACATGTCTGGATCCGTCTATTAGAAGACCGTGATTTCATACAAATCAATATTTTAGACTTGCCCCTCTAAAATTCTTGTGTTTCAATGGCGCCGTCATCAACCATTCGTTATGCCTGTCAATTGTTAGACAGTCGCGCTCAAAGCAAGTAAAAAATTGCGGTAACGAACCGCAGCGGAGCGTGATTGTTCGTAGTCGACACGTCAGTCGATACGGCCAATTCCAAGCAGGAGCAGTCAGTCCTGCGGCAGATTGTCCGCTTGGCAGTTGCCAGCAAACTAGTGTGTTCCTATGAGTCGTACCCGTTTCAAATTCATCCAGCAGGGCTGTAGCGATCGTGTGTCCCTGCGTACATTGTTCCGCCAGAAACTGACCTTGGCATCCGGCACTGCCGCCGGACTGCTGATTGCCGCCTGTAGTACGACGGTGGTCAAGACCCCGGTGGAGCCCACGCGTTATGCCACCGCGCCGTCGCCCGCCGTGATCGAAAGGGCGGTAACCGGCACGCGCCCGGGCGCCTTCTACAAGGACGATGGCCCGCCGGAGGTGATTCCGGTCGACCTGAGCAAGGTGCGCGACGCTGAGCCGAAAATCGAGGCGCTGAACAAGTTTGCCAACAACCCATACAACGTGATGGGCGAAAACTATGTTCCGGAGCGCAACTACAAGCCGTACAAAGCCTCCGGTATCGCATCGTGGTACGGCACCAAGTTCCACGGCCGCAAGACGTCGTCCGGCGAGCTGTACGACATGTTTGCCATGACTGCTGCGCATCCGACGCTGCCGATCCCCAGCTACGCCCGCGTGACCAATCCGGCCACCGGCAAATCGGTGATCGTGAAAATCAACGACCGCGGCCCGTTCCACAAAGGCCGGGTGATGGATCTGTCGTACGCGGCAGCGCATCGTCTTGGCTATGCCAACAAGGGTAGTGCCACGGTGCAGATCGAAAGCATTACGCCGGAACAGATTGCCGAATTCAAGCGCTCCGGCAAATGGGCGGCGCAGATGGCTGACGCCGCTCAGACTGCCGCCATGGAGGCGCCGCTCGTCAATGAAAAGCCGCTTGACGCAATCAAGCCTGACGAAGCAGCCGCTGAGCACAAGGCATTACCGGACGTGGCGTCGCTGCCGGCAGCCGGTAGCCATTCGATTTTTCTGCAGGTAGGGGCATTCCGTAACAAGGGTAATGCCGAAGGCCTGAAATCCCGTCTTGCCAGTGGTAGCGATGTGCCGGGCGAGCAGATCAACGTCGTCAGCCGCGAGGGGATGTTCCGTCTCCAGCTCGGCCCCTACGACTCGGAAAGCGCTGCCCGGCTGGCCGCTGCGCAGCTGCGCGATAATCTCAGCCTCAATGCCTTAGTGGTGCGTTAAGTTTGCCGCTGATCAAACCCCTGCGCGCACGACGCCTGCGCATGCCTGCGGCCGGGGTGCGGGCGCGTGCACGGCGCGTGTTTGTCGCCGGCGGCGTGCTGGCCTACCCAACCGAATCCTGTTTCGGCCTTGGCTGCGATCCGCGCCAGCCTGCGGCGCTGGCGCGCGTGCTGGCGTTGAAACAGCGTGTGCGTGCCAAAGGCCTGATCCTGATTGCTGCCGAGCTGCAGCAATTGCTGCCGTTTATCCAGGCCCCTGCGGCGGACGATCTGCGCCGCTTTGCCGAGTATTGGCCCGGACCGTTCACGCTGCTGCTGCCGGCCAGTCGCAAGGTGCATCCGTGGCTGCGCGGGCGCCACAACAAGATTGCCGTGCGCATCACCAATCATCCCCAGGCCGCCGGCCTGTGCCGTGCGCTCGGCTCGGCGCTGGTGTCCACCAGCGCCAATCGGTCGGGAAAAATTTCATTGAAAACAGCTGCAGCATGCCGCACCGCTTTCGGTTCCCGTGCTTACACTGTGCCCGGAACGATCGGTCTGGCGCGCAAACCTTCGACCATTGTTGACTACGCCAACGGCAAGATTCTTCGCGCCTGACTTGATCTGAATCAGGCTGGTTTGGGCGGGATTTTGTTATTGATGTAAAATCAGTCAGTTCAGCCCAATGTCTCGAGAGAATGCAGTTATTCACGCTAGGCCTTAATCATCAGACTGCTCCGGTTGCGGTGCGGGAAAAACTCGCGTTTTCCGCCGAATCGCTGTCGACCGCATTGGCAAGCCTGCTGGATCAGCAGCAGGTAAAGGAGGCGGCGATTGTCTCTACCTGCAATCGCACCGAAATCTACTGCAATACCCAGACGCCACAGGCGGCGATCCGCTGGCTTGCGGATTATCATCATCTGCATGACAGCGAAATCGAACCCTATCTGTACCTGTTGCCGGCGGATCAGGCTGTGCGGCATGCATTCCGCGTCGCGGCCGGACTCGATTCGATGGTGCTGGGCGAGGCGCAGATTCTGGGGCAGCTCAAGGATGCAGTACGCCAGGCACAGGATGCCGGCACGCTGGGTATTCTGCTGAATACGCTGTTCCAGCGCACTTTTTCGGTTGCCAAGGAGGTGCGGACCCGCACCGAAATCGGTGCCAATTCGGTGTCGATGGCTGCTGCTGCGGTGCGGCTGGCGGAGCGGATTTTCCCATCGGTGCGCGGCACGCGGGTGTTGTTCATCGGTGCAGGAGAGATGATCGAGCTGTGCGCCACCTATTTTGCTGCCCAGCACCCGAAAAGCATTACCGTTGCCAACCGCACGCTGGAACGGGCTCAGTCGCTGGCCGGACGTTTTTCCGGGCAGGCCATCACGCTGGCCGAGTTGCCGGCGCAACTGGCCAATCACGACATCGTTGTCACTTCCACCGGCAGTACCTTGCCTATCCTGGGTAAAGGCATGGTGGAGCGGGCGTTGAAACAGCGCAAGCGTCAGCCGATTTTCATGGTGGATCTGGCGGTACCGCGCGATGTCGAAGCCGAAGTGGCCGAGCTGGAAGACGTCTATCTGTATACCGTCGACGATCTTGCCAGTGTTGTGCAGGAAGGGCGGGATCGCCGCTTGCATGCGGTGGAAGAGGCGGAAACCATTATCGACGGCAAGGTGACCGAATTCATGTTGTGGCTTGAAAGCCGCGATGTGGTACCGGTTATCCGTTCATTGCGCGATCGTGCCGACCGGCTACGCCGGCATGAGCTGGAAAAGGCTGCCAAGGCGCTGGAGCGCGGTGAAGAGCCGATGCGTGCACTGGAGATGCTGGCCAGCAGCCTGACCAACAAATTCACTCATTTGCCTACGCATGCACTCAATCACTCCAGCCCGGATGAGCGTGACCGCCTGATCGATGCGGTGAGCCGGATTTACCAGATCCACGACCCGGACTGACGGACAGCTCGATTCCGGATATCTGCTTCCCCATGCATAATGGCGCCCTGCCTGCAGGCGCCGCCAAACTGATTTGTGAAGAATGAAACCAAGCATTGCCACCAAACTGACCCAACTCGTTGAGCGTCTGGACGAAGTCAATCTACTGCTCGCCAGCGAGGAAGCTGCCCGCGACATGGACAATTTCCGCAAGCTGAGTCGTGAACATGCGGAAATCACGCCGGTAGCCGAGTTGTTTCAGGCCTATCGGCAGTGCGAACGCGATTTGCAGACGGCACAGGAAATGCTGGCCGATCCGGACATGAAAGAGCTGGCCGAAGCAGAGTTGAAGGACGGCAAGCAGCGCCTGGCCGATCTGGACTTGCAGTTGCAGACATTGATGTTGCCGCGCGACCCCAACGACGAACGCAACATCTTTCTCGAAATCCGCGCCGGCACCGGCGGCGATGAATCGGCGCTGTTTGCCGCCGACTTGTTCCGTATGTATGCGCGTTTTGCCGAGCGCAATCGCTGGCAGGTCGAAATCATGTCTGCCAACGAATCCGATTTGGGCGGCTACCGCGAGATCATTGCCCGCATCGTCGGGCAGGGCGCTTATTCCAGGCTGAAATTCGAATCGGGCGGCCATCGGGTGCAGCGCGTTCCGGCTACCGAAACGCAGGGGCGCATTCATACCTCTGCCTGTACCGTGGCAGTGATGCCGGAAGCCGATGAGTTGGCTGAAGTGGAAATCCGCAGCGAGGATATCCGTGTCGATACCTTTCGTGCATCCGGGGCGGGTGGGCAGCACATCAACAAGACCGATTCAGCGGTGCGTATCACGCATCTGCCGACCGGCATTGTTGTTGAGTGCCAGGACGACCGTTCGCAGCACAAGAACAAGGCACGTGCGCTGAGTGTACTGGCTGCGCGCATCAAGGATGCGCAAGAGCGCGAACGGCACGCCAAGGAAGCCGCGACGCGCAAGAGCCTGGTCGGATCGGGCGACCGCTCGGAGCGTATCCGCACCTATAATTTCCCGCAGGGGCGGGTTACCGATCATCGCATCAACCTGACGCTGTACAAGATCGACCAGATCATGGATGGCGATCTGGTCGAGCTGACACAGGCGCTGCAGCAGGAGCATCAGGCGGAATTGCTGGCCGCAATGGGCGAATAGCCCGATCACGGTTCCGTGCCGGACCGATAAATTGCGATCAAGCCGGCCAAAACAAAACAGCCGGTCTCAGGCCGGCTGTTTTGCAGGAGCAGCGCGCGTTCAGCGCGATGCGAGTTTGTCTGTTCCTTCTGTCTTGGCATCGGCAGTTTTTTTGCCGCCATCTGCCTTCTTGTCCTGTACCTTTTCCACGATCGGTTTGGTCTTGATTGTCAGCCAGCCGTAATAGCTGTGCTTGATCATGTCGATATTGCCACCGCCGTTGGCGGATACCATGTCGCCGATCCAGTCGGTAAGCAGGCCTGCCATATTGTAGCTGCTTTTCGGATCGGTGGATTTCTCCGCCAGTTCCGGCGTTGTGTAGATCAACAGGTAGCGGTCTTTGCGCGACGCCCGATCAACGTTGACTTCACCATAGAAATGCGACTGATGCGCCCAGTCGGCCGGCTTGAACGTATCCAGTGCCTTGACCAGACAACGCGTCGGCTGCAGTTTCCGATCCAGGAACACCAGTACCGGATAGAACAGCTTGGGATTGACGGTGCTCTTGAAAACGATCTTGTACGGCTGGTTGTACGCCGGCAGCTCGTAAGCGTGATACGGGCTGCGGCCGCTGTCGAATTCGAAATGCGGGTCAAGCGGTGAAACTTCGGTTGCCCGGTCGTTGATCGGCTTCGGGTACATTTCCGGCGGGTGCGGCGCTTCGGTGATCAGTGTCAGCCACTTTTTCACCTCCGGCAACTTGGTGCTGCATTTGAAATTCGAGTCCAGCTGCGGCACTGGTGGCGGATCGCCAATCTGCGGCGCTGCTGTCTTGACCGGCTCCGCTGCCAGGCCGAATTCGAGCGGGATTTTCACCGTGCCAAGTACCGGTTTGCCATCCCGGGTCGCCGGCTCGAAGCGCCATGCGGTAACGGTATCGATTGCCTGTACGTCCAGGCGCGGGAAGCCACTGGATTCGGATATCTTGGCATCTTGCAGCAAGCCTTCGCGGCTGACCAGTGCCAGCACTACCACTTTGCCTTTTTCGCCGAGCTGACGCGAAATATCGCTATACATCGGCGGCGGGTTTTTCAGGTTCGGGCCGTCATAACGCGGTGGCGTTTCCTTCGGTTGCTCCGGTGTCGCGGTACCCGTGGCAGCACCTGCAGGCGGAGCAACGGGTGCGGCTGTTTCATCAGCCATTACCGGATGGGCGGAGAGAGAGGCCAGCAACAGCCATGGGATTGTCTTATTCATCAACATGCTCGAACCTGCGTTATGCCGGGTGGATATCGCCCGACAATTCAATTTGTTAGCGCTCATTGTAATAGAATAATCGCTCTAGCGGGAAATTCATAGCGCAACCGGAACACAGTTAAATTAACACCGAAGCTAAAGACCGGAAAATTTTCTTTCAGTTCAATTGTCATGAATAGAAAGCAGGTTCGACCAAGATGCGTGGGGCTGGTGTAGTCGGCCCGGCTATCTGCAGTGTTTTCCACGCGAAGGAGCTATTCATGTTGATTCGAACTTCCAGTCCTGATGTCGCACCGTCGGAGGTTACGCCGGAGAATATTTATCTGCGGCGGCGGCAAATTCTGCAGGGCATACTTGCCGGTGGGGCGGTGTTGCTGGCTGGTGGCAATGCGCGTGCAAGCACGTTGAATACGCGTAAATCGGCGTACTCCACCACTGAAGCGCCCAATACCCGGCAGCAGATTAGCAGCTACAACAATTTTTATGAGTTCGGCACGGATAAGTCCGATCCGGCCGAGCGCGCCGGCAGATTTGTCGCCAAGCCGTGGGCAATCAAGGTCGATGGCGAAGTGCACCGGCCGCGCACTTTTGATCTGGATGAGTTACTGAAACTTGCGCCGCTGGAAGAGCGAATTTATCGCCTGCGTTGCGTCGAAGGCTGGTCCATGGTTATTCCGTGGGTGGGATATGCGCTGGCAACGCTGATCAGGCAGGTGGAGCCGGCCACCAGTGCAAAATTCGTCGAATTCACTTCAGTGCTACGCCCGGCTGAAATGCCCGGACAGCACTCGGCAGTGCTGGACTGGCCGTATATTGAGGCCTTGCGGATCGACGAGGCGGCACACCCGCTGACCTTGCTGGCTTTCGGCCTGTATGGTGAAACCTTGCCGAACCAGAACGGCGCGCCGGCAAGAATCGTGGTGCCGTGGAAATATGGCTTCAAGAGTGCGAAATCGATCGTCCGGATTCGCTTTACCGAGAAGCCGAGTATTACCAGCTGGATGAAAGCCGGGCCGAGCGAATATGGCTTTTTTTCCAACGTAAATCCCATGGTGGATCATCCGCGCTGGAGCCAGGCCAGCGAGCGCCGTATCGGCGAATTCTTCAAGCGCAGGACGTTGATGTTCAATGGCTATGCCGATCAGGTTGGCTCCATGTACGCCGGCCTCGATTTACGTAAATACTTTTGAACATGAAAGCGGGCTGGCAGCCATCCGATTGAGGTTTGCTATTGAATTCGACGTGAGCGTATAAAGATTCAACTGGCTCATGTATAAGAAGTTATTAATATAACGATAGGCAAGCAAAATACATGGATGGAGAGACTGAATGGATTCGATCGACTTCGACACCGCCAAAGGCGAACATATTCACGCTTATATCATGCAGTGTTTCGGCTGGGGAACGATGGCGTGCAAGCCGGTATATGGCGTATTTGTCGATGATCATCCGGACATGAATCGCCAGTATGACGATATGCAGCGCGCAGAAGCCAGGTTGAAAGGTTTGCGCGCCATGCTGGCGCATCATTGATGTAAATAGTGCTTGGTTTTTGCCGCAGATTTTTCGTTTTACTCCTCGTTATTGGGCCACCCGCCGGGTGGCCTTTGTTTTCCCGGCGTCAGCCTGATTTTCTGCCGCTACCGAAACCGCTTGGCGTAAACGCCAAGTTCAGTGCTTTGCCTTTGCGGCCGCGTTTGGACTGGCATTGCGCCAGTTCCAACGGGTCAAAGCGCTCGTTGGCATCCTTGCCGCGCATGCCTTTGCCGGCGATGAACAGCTCGTGACCGCTGGTGAAGTCCAGATCGAGCAGCCGGTCGCCTGCTTCCAGGCTGATGATCTGCACTCCTTTGCCGCCGCCGGCCAGCTCCTTCATTTCTTCCCGGGTGAACAGCAGTAACCGCCCCTGTGCCGATAGGGCAGCGATAAAGGCTGGCGCTGTTGTGTCGAATGGTAATGGTGGCAGCAATATGTCTTCACTATCGAGAGTGATATATTGTTTGCCCGCCTTGATCCGCGAGGCCATGTTTTCCAGTCTGGCCGTGAAGCCATAGCCGTTACTCGATGCCAGCAGGTAGGCCTGATCCCCGGGGCCGGCGATTGCCTGCGTGATTTTTACCCCGGCCGGCAAATCGATCAGTGTCGCCAGCGGAACGCCATCGCCGCGGCCGCCAGCGATACTGCCGGCAAGCAGGGAGAATACCCGGCCATTGCTGCCGAACAGGATGACCTGTTCCACCGAGCGGCATTCCAGTGCGACGAACAAGCTGTCGCCTTCCTTGAAGCCGAAGTTCTGCGGATCGTGCCCCTGGCCGGTGCGTGAACGAATCCAGCCTTTTTTCGAAATGATGATGGTCAGCGGTTCGTCAACGACCTGAACCGTCAATGTGGCTTTACCGGTCGTTTCGATCAGGGTGCGGCGCGCGTCGCCATAGGTTTTGGCGTCGGCCCTGATTTCGCCAATCAGCAGGCGCTGCATTGCGTTGTCGTCTGCCAGCAGGTGTTCCAGTCCGGCCTTTTCGTCACGCAGCTTGGCCAGTTCCTGCTCGATCTTGATGCCTTCAAGCCGGGCCAGTTGCCGCAGACGGATTTCGAGTATGTCTTCGGCCTGGCGGTCGGAAAGGTTGAAGCGCGCAATCAGTGCTGCTTTCGGTTCGTCGGCTTCACGAATGATGCGGATCACTTCGTCAATATTCAGGAAGACAATATGACGGCCTTCCAGTATATGAATCCGGTCATCGACTTCCCCCAGACGATGGCGGGTGCGGCGGCCAACGGTGGCAAAGCGGAAGTCGATCCATTCGCACAGGATGGTCCGCAGCGGTTTTTGCTGCGGGCGCCCATCAATGCCGATCATGACCATATTGATCGAACTCGAACCTTCCAGGCTGGTATGCGTCAGCAGCAGGTTCATGAATTCATCGGGGTTCTGGCGCGACGACTTGGGTTCGAATACCAGGCGCACCGGGAATTCCTTGCCCGATTCGTCGCGCACAGTGTCGAGCTGCGACAGCAGCAGCTGCTTGGTTTGCAGCTGATCCTGCGACAGGGTTTTTTTGCCTTTCTTGATTTTCGGATTGGTCAGATCCTCGATTTCTTCCAGCACCTTCTGCGACGAAGTGTTAGGAGGCAGCTCGTAGACCACTGCCTGCCATTGTCCACGCGCCAGTTCCTCGATTTTCCAGCGTGCCCGCACGGTGAGCGAGCCGCGGCCGGTTTCGTAGGCTGCACCGATATCCTTGGGGGCGGAAATAATCTGGCCGCCGCCGGGAAAATCCGGCCCCTGGACATACTGCAGTAACTGGCTGGTGCTCAGATGACGATTTTTGATCAGTGCGATGGTTGCTTCTGCAACTTCGCTCAGGTTGTGCGACGGAATCTCGGTTGCCATGCCGACCGCAATGCCGGATGCGCCGTTGAGCAGCACCATCGGCAGGCGTGCCGGCAACTGCTGCGGTTCTTCGAATGCGCCATCGTAGTTGGGGACAAAGTCGACTGTGCCACGATCGATTTCGGCCAGCAGCAGATCGGCGAAACGAGTCAGGCGCGCTTCCGTGTAACGCATTGCGGCTGCACCGTCACCGTCGCGGCTGCCGAAATTGCCGTGGCCGTCAATCAGCGGATAGCGCAGCGAAAACCCCTGTGCCAGCCGTACCATCGCGTCATACGCCGATACATCGCCATGCGGGTGGAATTTGCCCAGTACTTCACCGACCACGCGTGCCGATTTGACCGGCTTGGCGGTCGGGCCAAGGCCCATCTCGTGCATCGCGTAAAGAATCCGCCGCTGCACCGGTTTCTGTCCGTCGCAGACATCGGGCAGCGCTCGCCCCTTGACCACCGAAACTGCGTATTCCAGATAAGCTCGCTCGGCATACAGACTGAGCGGCACCGAATCATCGGCAAAATCGGTCAATGCCGGAGGAGGGCCATCGTTGGCTCCTCCGGCTGCAACTTTTTCATCTTGAGTGTGGTCGAATAAATCCGGTATCGCGTCGTCGCGGTTTTCCATGTGAGCCTCTGCATGCTGTCGCGCCGGATTATAGCGCGAGTCCGGCCCGTAGCTGCGCCGCCTTGCAGGAGGGGGGGCGCTATTGCCTGTCGGCAGGGCCGCCGGGTCGGTGGCCGGCGCATTTGCATGCAATGGGCAGCGGAACTGCTGCGGGTGGTGGTGTATATTGATCAGGTAATGTTTCGCACGCGTGTAATCCATTAATGCTGTTAATTGTTGTGTGCGCAGAAATTTTTTTGCCGATACCCTTTACTGATCATGTCAAATGAATAACAATGCCATCTGGCATAGAGCAAAAATACTAAATGATGGGCGCCATGTGCAGGTCAGCCACGGTCAGGAGTGAGATATGAAGTTCAGTCAGTTTGCCTTGCGTACGATTGCGTGCGGGATGGTCGCCGGTGCGGCGGCATGGAGCCCGGCGGCGTGGTGCGTGAGTGGCGAGATGTCGGACGAGGCATTGTCGGATGTAACCGGCCAGGCGTTGATGGAGGTGATCAATACCACGTTCACCACCGAGCCGAAGCACTTCGTCGATCTGGATGCCAATCCGTACAACAAATACCGTGTGCTGGACAATCCCTATGAGGTCGGCAAACTGAAGAGCCGTATCGATCCTGCCACCGGTCGCACCATTGAGGACGGCTACTCGATTGATGGCTGGCCGGAATATTACGACTCCGCGCAAAAGAAAATGGTGACCATTACCGGTCCGATCCAGTTCAGTAAACTGCGTTTCGGTGCGGATATCCAGCTAGACGCCGACGTCGGTAAATTGTATCTGGGCGGCTATCAGTGGAGCGGCGGGCCGAATACGCCGACTACACTGCCAGACGGCTCGGCCAACAACTTGAGCCGCGGTGACTGGGATCTGAAGCAGGAAGACATCAAGTGGACCGGCTACCATAACGGCTCGACCTATTTGCCCTTGCTTGGGTATTTGCCGGATAAATCGGCTCAATACGTGCCATTCCACGTCAAGAACCCATATTTCGAGATCGCGTCGAAACTGGGCGGTGACGGCAAACGTGAAATCCTGGGCTTCCGCTTTGGTTTCGAAGAAATGGACGGCCTGTTCGGCGTGAACTTCCTGCGCGGTACCGGCCGCGGTTTTGTAACCTCGCAGGCATTGGGCGGGCTGTCTACCGCTACGGTGAACAACTACGGCAAGCGTGCCGAGGGCGATAACATCCTGTTGCAGAGCCCGTCGCTGCTGGCGCCGCTGGAAATGGCTTTCCCGTCGCTGATCGGGGCGATTTTCCCGATTGTCGTGAGCGACAAGGGGTTGTTGCATACCGATGCACTGTGTGTCGGCAAGATGCCTGCTTACGGTACCTGCTCGGCTTCCAATGAAACCAACCACGATTTCTGGATTTCGTTCAGCAAGGTGGATCGGTTGCTGTATCCGTCAACCAACAAGAATGAGAACTTTCCGGCGCAATCGGGTGTGTGGCTGAATCTGGCCGACAATACCCGGGTGTATAACGTGAAGGGCGTTACCGGCTTGTTTGCAATTTCCAATACCTGGTGGCTGGATTCCAAGGTACGTCCGTCGCGCTGGTAATTGCGACACAAAAAGAAAGCGCCGCGATTGCGGCGCTTTTTTGTTTGCTGCTATCGGAAGGAGCCCCCAGGCGGGGGTTTATTTCAGCCCTTTCAACTCCATCAGGCGGTTTTTGTCGTCGGCTGCCTTGCTGCGCACCGCAACTTTCTCCTGTTCCTTGTTTTGAATGTGCTGCTTGATACGTTCCAGGTTGGCTTCTTCACCGCGACGCTCGTCCATCAGGTCGGCCGGTACCGGTTTCTTGCGTTGCTGGAAGAAACCCATGCGTTCGTTGATCTTGGCGATATGGTTTTCGATGTTCTTGCGCTGTACCACGTAGCTTTTGATTTCGCCGTCAATCACTTCCAGTGCGCGATCACGCAGCAAATCGACTTCATCCGGCTTGGTGTAGGACTTCAGCAGTGCATTGTCGCGCCGGCGCTTTTCCTGCTCCTGTTCGGCCTGCTCTTTCTGTTTTGCCTCGGCTTCCATCTGTTCCGGTGTCAGTACCGGATCGATTTTCTTGATCAGCAGGCCGCGCCGGTCCAGCTTTTCCATTGAGCCTTTCTGCACGTTCTGCGGTAATGGCGGCTTGTCGCTGAACTGCATCTGGCCTTTTTCATCTACCCATTTGTAGAGGCCGCCCGCCTGCACGGGCAACGTTATCAGGCTTAGCAATAGCAGCGAGCGGCGCATCTCAGTTGACTCCGTATTCCTGACGATATTTTTCGATTGCCGGCAAGTGGGATTGCAACGCCGGCGTGTCGCGCAGGTAGCTGAGCAGATCGTTCAGCGACGCAATCGCGATTACCGGAATTTCGAATTCCAGCTCCACTTCCTGTACCGCGGACAATTCGCCCTTGCCGCGTTCCATGCGGTCGAGGGCGATAACGACACCGGCAGGCGTGGCGCCGGCATTGAGGATCAGATTGACCGATTCGCGTACCGAAGTGCCGGCGGAAATCACGTCGTCGATGATCAGCACTTTGCCCTGCAGCGGGTGGCCGACCACGGTGCCGCCTTCGCCGTGATCCTTGGCTTCCTTGCGGTTGAATGCATACGGTACGTTGCGGTTCATTTCCGCCAAGCCAATGGCGGTGCCGGTTGCGAGCGGGATGCCTTTGTATGCCGGGCCGAACAGCACGTCGAATTCGATTCCCGAGGCCTGGATGGCTTTGGCGTAGAATTGCGTCAGCTGCCACAGGCTGTAGCCATCATGAAACAGTCCGGCATTGAAGAAATACGGCGACAGACGGCCGGCCTTGGTTTTGTATTCGCCGAACAGCAGTACCTGCTTTTCGATGGCGAAGCGGATGAAATCGGTTCTGAAATCACTCATTTTGTTTAATCATCATTTGCTTATGTTTGTAAGTTGAAGCATAGCACATGGTCACCGTTCCGCGAATCGGGCGGGCGGCCAATAACCACGCGGTACTGGAGAATATGAAAATAATCAGCGCAAATCTGAACGGCATCCGCTCGGCGGCGAACAAGGGTTTTTTCGACTGGCTCGGCCGGCAGCAGGCGGATGTGGTCTGTCTGCAGGAAATCAAGGCGCAGGACGCCGATCTGAGCCCGCCGATGCGCAATCCGCATGGCTTGCACGGCTACTTCCACTATGCCGACAAAAAGGGCTACAGCGGCGTGGGGTTGTACTGCAGGCGTGAGCCGGATCAGGTGATTGTTGGTCTCGGTATCGCCGATATCGATGCCGAAGGCCGCTATATCCGTGCCGATTTCGGCGACCTGAGCGTGGTCTCGCTGTATCTGCCGTCCGGCTCCAGTTCCGACGAACGGCAGCAGGTGAAGTTCAGTTTTCTCGAGCGTTTTCTGCCGCATTTGCGTGAGTTGATGCACAGCGGGCGCGAGGTGATTCTGTGTGGCGACTGGAATATCGCTCACCACGAGATCGATCTGAAAAACTGGAAGGGCAACCTGAAAAATTCCGGCTTTCTGCCGGAAGAGCGCGCCTGGCTGACGCAGGTGTTCGAGGAAATCGGTTTCGTCGATGTCTGGCGCCGGCTATATCCGCAATTGCCGGGCTATACCTGGTGGTCGAATCGTGGCCAGGCCTACGCCAAGGACGTGGGTTGGCGCATCGATTACCACATCGCTACCTCCGGCGTGGGCGCCAGGGCGCAGCAGGCGTCAATCTACAAGGAGGTGAAGTTCTCCGACCATGCGCCGCTGACAGTTGATTACGACTGGGAATTGTGAGCCGGCTCGTTCCACGGTGCCACCTTCAGCAATAGTGCCATTCCCGGTAGCGCCAGCAGCGTGCATAGCAGGAAGAAGTTGAGCCAGCCGCTATGGGCGACGATATAGCCGGTGCTGGCATTGATCAGCGTGCGCGGCACCGCTGCCAGACTGGTGAACAGTGCAAACTGGGTGGCGGTGTACGCCGGGTGTGTGGTGCGGGCGATGTAGGCAGTGAACGCTGCGGTACCGAGGCCGACGCCGAGCGCTTCGAAGCCGATCACCAGTGCCAGCATCGTTAGATGGCCAGCGTCGATTTGCGTGTACGGACCGTTCAGGCTGAGCCAGGCAAAGCCGAGAATCGATACCACCTGCACCACGCCGAACAGCCACAGTGCGCGGTTGATGCCGAGCCGGATCATCCAGATGCCACCCAGCAGGGCGCCGATTACTGCCGGCCACAAGCCGGCATTTTTTGCGACCAGACCGATCTGCGATTTGGAAAAGCCCATGTCGAGATAGAACGGTGTTGCCAGTGCGGTAGCCATGCTGTCGCCCAGCTTGTAAAGGAAAATGAACGCCAGCACCAGCAATGCCGGGCGCCAGCCCCGGCGCGTGATGAACTCGTGAAACGGCTCGACCACCGCCGCGCGCAGCGTGCGCGGCGTGGCCGCTGCCAGCTTCGGCTCTGCGACCAACAGTGTCATGATCAGCCCCGGCAGCATGAACAGCGCGGTAATTGCAAATACGCTCGACCACGGCAGATGGTCGGCCAGGATCAGTGACAGCGACCCCGGCACCAGTCCGGCAATACGATAGGCGTTGACGTGTACCGAATTGCCGATGCCGAGTTCCTCGTCGCTGAGGATTTCACGCCGGTAGGCGTCGAGCACGATATCCTGCGAGGCGGAAAAAAAAGCCACTGCCGCAGCCAGCCAGGCGATCGTCCACAGATCCAGCCTGGGCTGCAGGGTGCCGAACAGTGGAATCGCGATCAGCAGCGCCAGTTGTGCCAGCAGCATCCAGCCGCGCCGGCGGCCCAGCAACGGCAGGCTGAAGCGATCCAGCAGCGGCGACCAGATGAATTTCCAGGTGTAGGGGAACTGGATCAGCGAGAATGCGCCAATCGCTTTCAGGTCCACCTGTTCGGTGCGCAGCCATGCCGGCACCAGTTGCAGCAGCAAGTACAGCGGCAACCCGGAACTGAAGCCGGTAAAAACGCAGATCAGCATCCTGCGGGTAAACAATACTTCATGCCAGCGGCGGTGCGACTCGGTCATCGTCAGGGGGGCTTCGTTGCGGGAGGGGCTAAATTACAGGATTTCCGTTTTTCGTGCTGCTATTGTCTATAGTTGAAGTCGGCGGATTTGTTGTATTGCAAAGGGCGATTGAATGCAGATCAAAACGTTTAATCAGGATGGCAAGGTACGTTTCGTGCTATCCGGTAGTTTTACCTTCGACGCGTATCGGGATTTCAAGGCCGAATATACCCCGGTGCTGGATTCCGGCGAGTTCAATGAGCTCGAAATCGATCTCGGCGGTGTCGAGTATCTCGACAGTTCGGCGTTGGGTATGCTGTTGTTGCTGAAAGAGCGGGTCGGCAACAAGCCGGTGGTGTTGTCGAATGCCAGGGGCACGGTCAAGTCAGTGCTGGAGATTGCCAATTTCCATCAGTTGTTCACGATGAAATAGCCGCAGAATTACCCTGTGCGCTGTACCCTCGCCCCTGCCGACCGGCGGGGGCTATTTTTTCTGCTGCAGTGCTGCGGCCAATGCTGCGACTTGTTCCGGCGTCAGCCGTG
>ERZ724505.613-NODE-613-length-22382-cov-5.320778_pt1 | contig 22382 bp, 24 predicted proteins | sample MGYA00376038_ERZ724505 | MGnify/ENA primary metagenome ERZ724505 (study PRJEB28724, sample SAMN07190884) | wastewater metagenome | isolation source: effluent of sewage treatment plant in Hong Hong | place: Hong Kong | collected 2016-03-17 ...
TTTGGCTGGGGCGGAGGGATTCGAACCCCCGAATGCCAGTACCAAAAACTGGTGCCTTACCACTTGGCGACGCCCCAATAGCCAGATTGATTTTAACAGCTGTATGTTTGTATGTACACAGCGCCAAGGTGTTCGGCTGTCGACTAAACAGGCATATTCTGCTAAAATTAGTATAAATTTTTAAGGTAAATATGCCTCACAATAAGTCCAAACATTCAGCTGATTATATAGTGCCTTTAAACATCAACCGGCTTGATGGCCGTATGATGAGGGTACCCGCTTCAAATAAGAAAAAAACTAAAGAGATACTTCTGATTTACGGCCACCACGCCATGCTAGAGCGCTGGTGGGGTCTAGTTGAGAACCTCGAACAATACGGTAACGTAACTATGCCTGATATGCCCGGATTTGGCGGCATGGACAGTTTTAACAAAATCGGTGTATATCCAAATGTTGATTCTTTTGCTGACTATTTGGCAGCTTTTGTAAAGCTTAGATATAAACGTAAAAGATTAACTATTGTAGCAATTTCGTTTGGTTTTGTGATTGCAACTCGTATGCTACAAAAGTATCCTGAAATCGCTAAAAAGGTTGACCTCTTAGTAAGTCTAGTTGGGTTTGTGCATAAAGATGATTTTGTTTATGGGCGCAAAACACAAATTTTTTACCGAGGCGTGACCCGTACTTTTGCTACTCGACCAGTTGCTTTTATGATCAGGTACGGGGCTCTAAATAAATTCGTGCTTAAGACTTTGTACTCTCGCTTGCCTAATTCTAGACGACGTATGATCGAAGTAACGCCAGAAGAATTTGATATAACAATGGATTTTGAGCTGCAGCTTTGGCAAGCCAATGATGTGCGCACACACTGGCTGACAACGAGTGAGTTCTTTACTCTCGATAACTGCACCAAGAAAATTGACATCCCCGTCGTGCACGTCGTATCTGAGCAAGAGCATTACTTTAACAATAAGATCGTCGAGCAGCACATGCGAATTGTGTTTGATGATTACCGTAAGTTTACGGCAAAAAGCAAGGCTCACACCCCTAGCGTGCTAGCTGATAAAACCGCCATGTCAGTAATGTTGCCACCGGGGTTAAGGCGGATATTGAGCAAGGCCTAAATGATATACTTGGTATTAAGATGAAAATAGGATTAGTGTGTCCCTACAATATAACTAAGCATGGTGGCGTTTTAGAGGTTGTGCTTGCACTTAAAAGCGGTCTAGAGGACCGTGGCCACCTTGTGAAAATTATCACCCCTGCACCACGTGGACATACAGATGATCCTCATCCTGATGTAATCTTTATAGGCACCTCAACAGACTTCCGAACTCTTTCTTTTTCAGATACCACCTCTCAGGTCTCCAGTCAGGTAGATAACGATCTAATCGACGCAATGCTCGCCGAAGAAAAATTCGACATTTTGCACTTTCATGAACCCTGGATGCCCCTGCTAAGCCGTCAGCTTCTATCAAGATCTAAGGCCGTAAATATCGGGACCTTTCACGCCAAGGTTACTGATTCAACGCTGAGTCGTTCAATCCTCAAAACCGTAAGTTTTTACTTGAATTCTGTTATGAAATACCTGGATGTTTTAACAGCAGTGTCTGATTCGGGTGCCGAGTATGTAAGTACCATGACAGATCAACCGATAACCATCATTCCAAATGGTATAGACTTGGACAAATATAGTAAATTATCCAAAAAGAAAGACACCGATAATAATACCGTTTTGTTTGTTGGTCGTCTTGAGCGTCGTAAAGGAGTTAAATATCTTTTAAAAGCCTTTCAGGTCATTCAACAAACCAATCCTGACGTTAAACTGATTATTGCTGGTGATGGGCCTGACCGAGAAAAACTCGAGCTCATGGCCGAAGATTTAGATCTAAAAAATGTAACTTTTTTGGGTTTTATAAGCGAAGAATTGAAGCTCAAGCTGTTAGCCGAGAGCAAGATATTTTGCTCACCGGCAATATTTGGCGAAAGTTTTGGTATCGTTCTGCTAGAGGCAATGGCAACCAGCACTGTAACTGTTGCTGGCAACAACTCAGGTTACTCTGATCTTATGAAAGGCGTAGGTGCCTTATCTATCGTCAATCCAGAAGATACAGTTGAATTTGCAAGGCGGCTCAACATGATGCTTAACGAGCCTGATATAAGAAAAGTCTGGCACGACTGGGCACAAAATTATGTAAAACAATTCAGTTATCCAAAAGTGGTTGCTCAGTACGAAGAGCTGTATAAAGACGCTGTTAAACAGCATGCTAAGTAAGCTTAAAATTGGTCTTGTTTTAGATACCTCTCTTGACCCATCTGACGGCGTGCAGCAATATGTACTGGCAATTGGAGGTTGGCTTTCAAGTCGAGGCCATCAGGTTCATTACCTAGTAGGTCAGACGGACAAACGTCAGTTGCCCAATCTGCATAGCCTAGCCAAGAACATATCAGTGAAATTTAATGGTAACCGAACTACCATACCGTTGCCTACAAGTCGTAGTAAATTGCGAAAATTCTTAGAATTAGAAGAGTTCGACGTACTCCACGTGCAAGTGCCACATAGTCCGTTTATGGCCCAACGACTCATTTTAGCAGCAGACGATAAGACCGCAGTTGTGGGTACATTTCACATTTTGCCGTATGGGCAGGTTCCGCGTTTAGCCAACCATGCACTAGGCATTTGGTTAAGGCCATCTTTGAAGCGTTTCGATAAAATGTTAGCCGTATCTGGCGCCGCTCGCGATTTTGCTAAGGAAAGCTTCAAAATCGACTCGGATGTATTGCCTAATGTTGTGGACTATAGCAGGTTTAAGCAAGCCAAACCTATCACTAATTATCAAGGCATAAAGCTCAATGTTTTGTTTTTAGGCAGGCTTGTTAGGCGTAAGGGTTGCTTACTGCTGTTGGAGGCGGTAAAACAGCTTGTCGACAACTCTGGGGGTCTGCCGGATTTTCGGGTAATTATCTGCGGAGATGGTCATCTGCGGGCAAGTTTAGAGCAGTTTGTAGATCAAAATAAATTAAAAGGTTATGTTGAATTTGTAGGATTTGTAGATGAACAACGCAAGCCAAGTTACTATGCTAGCGCTGATGTCGCTGTCTTTCCGAGTAGCGGCGGCGAAAGCTTTGGGATTGTACTATTAGAGGCATTAGCAAGCTCGAGAGGTGTAGTATTGGCCGGCGATAATCCAGGCTACCGTTCTGTTATGAATCCTCAGCCAGAATTGCTCTTTGATCCTTATAATCCAAGTGAACTAGCCAAAAAGTTAAGAACATATTTATCTGATGCGTCTTTGAGAAAAACGATGGCAAGCTGGGGATCCGATTACGCACAGCAGTTTGATATTAGTGTGGTTGGTGAAAAGCTTCTAGCAGTTTATCAGCAAGCATTGCGCAAACGACGCGGTTTATAGATAATAGCAATATGATTGGCCTAAATAAAGATGATAATCGACCAGAATTCGCCGTTACAGTATCAACCGGTACTTTTATCCGACTGGCGGGCCTGACAGTTACGACAATCTTGCTCTTACTGGCAATTCAGAAGGCTTCGCATGCGCTTTTGCTGATATTTATTGCCTTCTTCCTAGCTTTAGCCTTAAATGCGCCGGTACATTGGCTTAGCAAACGTCTACCAGGCAAACAGCGCGGCAGTCGCACACTTGCCACATCAATTTCGTTCGTTATAGTTGTGTTGCTTCTAGTTGGATTTATCGCCAGTATTGCTCCGCCTCTAGTTAAACAAACTCAAAGCTTTATCAAGATTGCACCTGGATTAGTTCAGGACTTTCGAGATCAAGACAGTGAGCCAGGACAATTTATTAGGCGGTATCACCTTGAGAAACAAGTTAATAATATATCTAAGCAACTTTCTGAGCGCCTAAATCACGCTGGGGGCTCAGCATTTTCTACCGTCCAAAAAGTCGGTAGCAGCTTCTTTTCGCTCGTAACTATACTAGTTTTAACCTTTATGATGCTTATAGAGGGGCCACGCTGGCTGAAGTTCTTTGAGCAGTTTATACCAGAAAAAAATCGGCCAAAGGCCAAGGGTCTTGCAAATGACATGAATCGAGTGGTAAAAGGCTATGTCAACGGACAGGTTTTGCTTGCAGCGCTTGCAGCCGTTTTAATAACTCCAGTCATAATCATCCTCGGTATCAGCTATCCTATAGCTCTGATGGTCATAGTATTCATTTGTGGTCTTATACCGATGGTTGGACACACCCTGGGTGCCATCATTGTTACAACTGTGGCTTTGTTTCACTCCTTGCCGGCTGCAATAATAATACTGGCCTACTATATTCTTTATCAGCAGCTCGAAAACATCTTCATCCAACCCAAAGTTCAGGCTAATTCAACCAATATGTCGCCTCTGTTGGTCTTTATGTCGGTGCTGATAGGAGTTAGTTTTAGCGGGCTTATAGGCGGGCTTGTCGCAATACCTATTGCTGGGTGTTTGCGCATAATTTTGCTGGAGTACTTGCGTGCCAAAAAAATTATTTCAGAAGCAGAATTTAAAACGGCAACTACAAAGGGTACCAAATAGTACCAGACGGTGTATCTCTTAGCCCGACATGGCTCTTCATTAGATCGTCACGTATTTGATCAGACATAGCCCAATCACCCTTTTTGCGGGCTGCTTCGCGGTCCTTAATTTTATGTTTTTGGTCGTCGTTAATATCTTTTATAGCAGAAAGGTTTAAGCCAAGTAGTTTATCGATCTCAGATAATAAGTCCTCGAAATCAGTTACGTGAACTTTTGATATTAACGATTGTTGTAGCTCGGCACTTACCTGGCTAAGACAAACCAGTATTTCGGGAGTATTAAGGTCGTCAAATAGCAAAGAAGTTATTTTTTCGGAGATGTCACTGAGGCTGGTATTAAGCTCAACTGCGTCAGCTACCGGTTGCCACCTTAGTGCGGCAAGCGCATACAGGTCATTTAGCCGGTTTTGAGCGGCCTGCAGACTCTCTAGACTAAACTTCGATTGACTTCGGTAGTGTGATTCGAGCACGTGCAGTCTAAAAGCGTCCGCGCTAACCTGATCGTTAATTACCTCCTGTAGCCTGATGCCATTACCTAGACTTTTTGATATTTTTTGTCCATCAATTAATACATGATTGGTATGGAGCCAATAGTTTGCATATGGTTTGCCAGTTGCTGCCTCGCTTTGAGCGATTTCGTTGGCATGATGTACAGGTACATGGTCGATGCCGCCGGTGTGTATATCTAGCGTTGCTCCCAAATACTTCATGCTCATAGCTGAGCACTCAATGTGCCAGCCCGGAAAACCCTTTCCCCAAGGACTGTCCCACTCCATATCGCGCGCAGAATTTTTAGGAGAAAACTTCCATAAGGCAAAATCAGACGGGTTTCGTTTTTCTGGGTTATATGCCACCCTTGCACCGGCTTGCAGCTCGTCTAAATCAAGGCGTGCAAAGTCAGCATATTTCTGAAATTTACTAGTATCATAGTAGATACCATCGCTAATTTTGTATGTAAATCCCTTCTCTTCTAGTCTGTGAATTAACTCAATTTGTTCAGGAATGTGCGCCGTAGCTTTTGGCATTTCGTTTGGAACGGAAATGTTAAGCAGCTTCATGCCTTCTATGAAATCTTCGGTGTAAAATTGAGCAATTTCCCAAGCAGTTTTTCCTTCGCGCTTTGCCCTCTTTTGTAGTTTATCTTCGCCGTCGTCTGCATCGCTCACAAGATGACCAACATCTGTAATATTTACAACCCACTTCGGCTTGAAATTATTTGCTTTTAACGCCCGAATTAAAGTATCAGCCCTAACATAAGTAAACCAATGCCCAATGTGCGCGTAATCGTACACGGTTGGTCCGCAAGTATATATCCCAACCTCAGGCGGGTTTAGGGGCTTAATCTCATCAATTTGTCTCGTTAGGGTGTTGTACAGCTTCATCTAAGTCCTTGGCTTCTATTTTATCAAGTAATTCACCTGCAAAACTAAGACAATCAGCCTTAATATCATCAAATGCACGCCCACTTACGATTTTAAAACCGCTGGCGTAGGCATGGCCACCTCCCCCCAGATGTTCAGCTAGCTCACCAGCAATGGGTGCGCCTTGATTGCTGCGGATTGCACCAGTGACTTTACCATCAGCGTAGCATTTAAAAACTACAGCTAAAGACACGCCAGTTGTCTGAAGCATATCATTCTGGACTAGCGGCGCAGGGTTATATAACGGACTGAATTCGTTGATCTCAGCTTGTGGAATAGTAACAGTCGCTATGGTGTTTCTGCGCGCAAATTCTGTTCTTTTGATTAATTCAGCCTTATATTTGAATATTTCAAGCGGCATTTTGCCAAATGTGCGGCGCAGTTCTTCAAGTTCAGGACGACTGACGCCCGCGTCTATGATGTCTGCTAGAATTCGGTAGGTCTCGGCCGATGCCAAGTCATTAGTTAGGCCCTGAGTATCACCAAGAATTGAACTCATAATAAACTCCTGAGCATCGAGGGGGAAATTCCAGCCAAGTTGTTGGCCCAGTATGTAAATCAACTCACCAGCCGATGCCCGTGTGTGGTCGTTTATCATAACTGTGCTGAAATTAATTGGATTTTCTACCGTCTTGTGATGATCGAGCACGATACAGGGTTTGTTGGCTAGCCAGCCTTGCTGACCGCTTTGAGCAAGTTTTTCGAGTAAGCTCATGGTTGATGCATCAACAACTATGCTGGCATCAAATTGCTTGGGAAGTTCATTCCTGATCCTATCCCAGCCAGACATATACCTTAAGTATCCGGGCATATCTACAGCACAATATAAATGAGCCTGTTTGCCATGTTCATTAAACAACGATTCGAGTGCCAGAGCACTACCCAAGCTATCAGCATCTGGATTATCTGCCTGGACAATAACTATGTCTTGCGCGCTATTTAAAATATCGGCAATTTCTTTGGCTTGTTTGTACATATCCTTTAATTGTAGGTGTTTTGAGCACGATACCCAAATTAGATCGCTTGGCGGCTTTCTAAGGCGCGTCCAAGCGTAATTTGGTCAGCATACTCAAGGTCTACACCAACAGGTAAGCCACGCGCCAAACGAGTTAGCTTTACTTTTCTGTCGCCCAGCTGCTGTTTTATGTATAGCGCCGTAGACTCACCTTCTACACTGGCATTAGTGGCAAGAATGATTTCTTTAACCTTGTCCTCCTCAACACGTTTGATCAATTGCTTGATGTGCAGCTGTTCTGGACCAATATTGTCGATTGGCGAAACGAGACCTCCCAACACATGATAAGTGCCTTTAAAATGCCCGGTTTTTTCTAGGGCTACCAGGTCGAATGGCTCTGCAACAACTGCGACGACTTGTTTATCGCGGCGCGGATCAGTATACAAATCAGACAGTTTTTGCCCTGATGGGACTAAAGCGAAAGTTTTTGCGCAATAACCAATACCACCGTTGATAGCATTAAGCGCTGCGGAAAGCTTTTGAGAACTATCACCTTGCTGGCGTGCAAGGAAATATGCATATCTTTCAGCCGTACGCGGTCCCACTCCAGGTAGTAGACCAAATGCCTCAATCAAGTCTGATAAAGCTGGCGGCAGAATCTGCATCTTTAAAATTTACAACCCGAGATTACCAAGCGCGCCCATCATAGGCTGCATTTTTTCGGCAGCGACTTTTTGGCTCTCGGCAATAGCTTCTTTGACAGCATCTTCAATCCATCGTTCCAACTCGCCAATATCGTCAAGATCAATATATTCTGGATCAATTTTAATCTTTTTGATTTTTTGCTCACCAGTAATTTCTACTTTGACTGCACCATCACCTTTTTCAACTTCAATCACCATTTTTTGAAGCTCGCCTTGAATCTTTTTTACCTTTAACAACATTTTTGCTTGATCAAATCTGCTCATAAGTACTCCCTATTTGGCTTTATTATATCAGGCGTTATCTGTGATAGCGAAAAGTTACTCGAGTCGCGTCATTGTGTGGCCAAGCTATAAAGTATGATCGTAGATTATAAGCGCAGCTCAACAGTACAGCTATGCTGATAAGCGCAATTCCGAGACCTCGTGCCAGCGGGTTGAGCGGAAATACCTTCAACCAGTCAGTTAACAGATAAGCAATGCCTGCAGCAATAAATATATATGCTAAGGCAACAAGCGCACTTATACTTACTGCTCCACCTAATCCCACTAATAGACAACCTGTGACAAACATGGCCAGTAAAGTTTGGCTGCGCGTAGCATGTCGATTTTTTATGTAGAAATATATGCCGACGAGACAGGCTACAAATGTAAAAATATCTAGAATAGGTAGCTTATCTAGCCACAAATCTGGGTATTGCGGTCCCCTAACAAATAGGTGGACAGGGACTGCTACAAACTGTTTTGCCATATGCATAAAGCCAGACATATGAGTTGGTAGTCCTAGCCAAATAAAGAGTTGATTGTGTCGGGTCAGATCAAATAATAATAAAGGCAGCCACACCGCAACTGCTAAGATAGAAAACAAACGTTGCTTGGCAGAGCTATAGTTGCTCATAGTTTTTGCTAGTAGGCTGCGCTGAAATATCAATTGAGCAATCATTATCCAAATCATACCTGGTATATAAAGTAAAAGTCCCCAGAGCAATAAGCAGCCATACCAGACGTATGTTTTTTTGCCGTAGCGATGAAGCAGCACTTGAATTAGCAAGAGCGAAGGAACGGCCCACAAATATAAAACATCTGAACTCGCATAGCGGCTGGCATGTAATACCCACGCGCTGGTAGCAAACATTGCAGTTGAAAGCAGCGCAGTGCGCATACCATGCCACAACCATATAAGGAGTCCAAAGCTAAGGATGGCTAGACATCCAAAAAATGCGTTTGGCAGCCGCGTCAGAGTTTGACCGTGATCTGCAACCGCAAAAAATACTACTGAACGCACAAGTTTAAGCGGTAGGTCCAGTGGGTTGCTAAATATGCCATGCCATCCAACCGCAGCACTGGCAGATACTGTTTCTTGTGAGCTTAAGCCACCAACCAAGCTGCCTAATTTATAAAGCAGCAGAAACGCTAATGAAAGCCCAATAACTGCTCCGATGACTAAAAACTTGGCATTATCACGCCAGAAACCCTTGGTATTTTTCATGCCTAAAGCTAATTATATATAACTTTAGGTAACTTCCCTAGTTGTTGAACGGATCCTGATGCTTTGTATCAACAGAGCGAAAACGCTGTTTGTCACTATCAAAGTAAAGCTCTACACCACCCGTCGGACCGTTGCGGTGTTTTTTAACTAAGATGTCTGTTATCTTTTTACGATCCGTTTCAGGGTTGTACCACTCTTCTCGATATATGAAGGCCACCACATCGGCATCCTGTTCGATCGATCCTGATTCACGCAAGTCGGCCAGTTGTGGAATCTGTGGACTGCGGCTTTCAACTGAGCGGCTAAGCTGACTGAGAGCCAAAATTGGCACGTTTAGTTCTCTTGCAACACCCTTTAAGCCTCGAGAGATCTCGGAAATTTCTTGTACGCGGTTTCCCTCATTGCCAAATCTATTGCCACCACTCATAAGCTGTAGATAGTCAACAATAATTAATCCAAGGGGTCGTTTGTGGGCTTCACGGCGGGCTTTGGTGCGGAAATCACTGACTGTTATGCCAGGGCTGTCATCAATAAAAATCTGTGCCTCACTAAGAGTGCCCATGGCTTGACCGATTTTTTCAAAATCTGCATCTGTAAGATTACCAGTCCGCAGAGACCACGCATCAACGCCTGACTCCATTGATAAAAGCCGGTCCACAAGCTGTTCTTTGCTCATTTCCAGGCTGAAAACGAGTACAGCTTCATTGGATTGGACTGCAATGTTATGCGCAAAATTAAGTGCTAGAGCTGTTTTACCCATTGACGGACGAGCGGCTAGGATAACAAGATCAGACTTTTGAAAGCCAGCCAACATACTGTCTAGATCTTTGTACCCAGTGGGAACACCACGAATCTTGTCTTTATCTTTGTGTAGATCATCAAGTCTGTCAAAGCTTTCTGCCAAAATTGCCTCAAGGCTTATCACATCTTGTTTAATATGTTGCTGGCTTACTTCAAATAGTCTAGTCTCAGCCTCTTCGATGAGTTCTCTTAGCTGTTTAGATTCATCATAGCCTAAACCAACAATTTCGCGCGATGCAGTAATTAAACGACGTCTCAGAGCTTTTTGAGCGACTATATCAGCATATTGCTCAACATGGGCGGCTGTAGGCACGAAGTTAGTTAGTTCGGTCAGGTATGAAGCACCCCCCACATTTTCTAGGTTGCCATTATTTTTAAGTCTATCAGCGAGCGTCAAGACATCGATAGATTGATGCTGTTCATATAACTGCAGTATGGCTTCATAGATCCTCTCGTTTCGCTTATCAAAAAAATCACGTGGCCTGACGGTGTCTGCAATCTTGACTATTGCGTCACTGTCAATCAGTAAGGCACCCAACAAACTAGCTTCTGCTTCGGCGTTTTGTGGCGGTGATCCGTTGGCTCCGGTTGTTGGCTCCATTTTCCCTCTTTGTCCCTTGGTCTTATGATTCTAGCAGTTCAGCCTCACCAAAAATATTGCTTATGGTCGACAAATTGTGATCAGGTGTCGGTTTTTCAACACTTATTGTTACTTTTGGCGGTGTCGCAGTTTCATCGACAACACATTCAATCGTTACATCTTTACCAGTAATCTGATTTACAATATTTGCAATCCGCTCCCGATTTGCACTTTCGCTGCTTCTTTTTTGATGAAATGAAAAGCCAAAAGCTAGCCTTAGTTTATCGTTTTCAAAAGTTGGTTCTGCCATTCTGACAACGCCATATAGCGTATTGTGTTTTTGTTTTAATACTGCAAGAATCTCTGGCCAAATATCGGGATTAAACTCCGCCAAATCCTGCTCTGGTGACTCAACAGTTGTTTTGGTAGAAGCTTTAGCTTTCTCGACGACAGGCTCCGCCTTAACATCTTGGCGTTGCACTTCTCTTGACGGCTTATTAGAAGATGTAGCGATCTCGAGCAAGCAAATCTCAAGATATCTCTCAGGGTCGTGTGAAGCAGGAACTTTTATTAAGCTGTCAAGAAGTTTAACGGCCTCGGCTTGGCCAATATTAAGTTGATTATTTACAATTTTTTGACGAAGTTGTCCGGAAAGCTGTTTAGCAATTGATGCCGCCTGATAACCCTGCATAAACAATGATTCCAGCATCTTCACTAAGCTAGCCGAGTTGTTTTGTTGAGAAAGCAAGTCAACTATTTCATCAATTGACCGCTTAGGCGGTATTCCTAACATGGTCTGAACATCACTGAGTTCTAATTTGCCCGTCTGGTTACTGGCCTGATCTAAAAGACTTATGCTATCTCTAAAACTACCCTCGCCGTGTTCTGCCAGTAATTGAAGTGCTTCATCGCTGGCTTTTATGCCCTCTGAGTCAGCAATTACTTTTAGGTGGTCGATCACTTTGGTTTTGTCGACTGGCTTAAAGTTGAATCGCTGTGTGCGACTGACAATAGTTTCAGGCAACTTATGTGCATCTGTCGTAGCGAGGATAAACACAACATGCGCCGGGGGCTCTTCAAGTGTCTTTAGTAGAGCGTTAAACGCCTCTTTTGTGAGCATGTGTACTTCATCGATAATATAGACTTTGTATTTAGCCGAAGTTGGTGCGATATTCACTTTGTCGCGTAATTCACGAATTTCATCAATCCTACGGTTACTAGCAGCATCAATTTCGATGATGTCGATGTGCGTACTGTCATCTGTATATTGCAAATTATTGATTTCGTGTGCCAAGATTCTTGCAATAGATGTTTTGCCAACTCCGCGTGGACCAGTCAAAAGATAGGCATGGCTAATTCTGCCCCGCTTGATTGCTTCGCGTAAAGTGTTTGTAACGTGCTCTTGACCGACAATTTCATCAAGCGATCTCGAACGATATTTTCTGTATAAAGCCTGCCCCATAGTCTATCCATTATACGCTGAATAAACTAGACTCGCCGTTGTCAAATAATCAAATACTTATAGAGCTGCTTCAAGCGCTGCCCACTCTGCAGCTGAATCGTCTTCGGGAACGTTAACACTAACTTGATCGCCAGGTTTAGCTTTGAAATAGGTAACACTGGCTAGTAGTACACGAAGTTTTTTGCCATTTACCTCAACAAAGTAGTGGCCGCCTTCTAGAGTAAGAGTACCAACGACTTGTTTGCGTGGTATTGGACCAATTTGCTTGTAAAGAAACGCGCCGTCCTCAGCAATCGTGAGCTTCAGGATGTCTCCCTGCACTAATTTTGACTTACTGGCATAGTTGGCAGGTACAGGGTAAGTCTTGCCATCGGAGCCAACCATATTTTGGCCATCAAATACACCCTCAATAACCTTACCTAGCGTATCCTCACGGGCAATTGCTGGTACTTTGTCGTCATCGCCAACCAAGCTAATTAATAGCTCTGTGGCAGCAGCTAAACTTGTCTCGGCCTCTTGTATAAGGGCTCGAAGCCGTTTAACTTGCTTATCTGGTAAATCGGGCATATCTGTCTCTGTCTCTCGATAGTGTTTATTAGTACACTTTCCCCCTCAAAATACCACGAACAACAAATCATGTCAAAATATCATCAACAGCTGTGGAAAAGTTTACATTAAAAAAGCTGCCTTTTCAGACAGCTAATTTATGCAGAACAAATTATTAAGCGAGTTCTACGGTGGCGCCAGCGTCTTCCAAGGATTTCTTGGCTGCCTCAGCGTCTTCTTTTTTGGCTTTCTCGAGGACTGGCTTTGGAGCTCCGTCAACGATTGCTTTTGCTTCACCAAGGCCAAGACCGGTAATGTCTTTTACTGCCTTGATTACAGCTACTTTTTGAGCGCCAGCGTCTTTTAGTACGACGTCATACTCACTCTTCTCTTCTGCAGCAGGTGCTGCATCGGCTGCGGGGCCAGCTGCAACTGCGACAGCTGCTGCGGCTGGTTCAATACCATACTCATCCTTTAGGATGGTGCCCAGCTCGTTAACTTCCAAAACAGTAAGTCCAACGAGTTCTTTAGCGATTTTCTTTAGATCATTTGCCATATTGACTCCTTAAATTAGTTTGCGGCTTTGGCTTCAAGACCTTGTAAAAGGCCATGAAGATTACCACCTAGGCTGCCTACGACTCCCTTGACAGGAGAATTAAGCAGGTTGATTATGCCAGCCAATAGCTGGTTTTTACCAGGTAGACCGGCCAATGCTTTGACGCTGGCTGCATCGATAAATTCACCGTCTGCACTGATTGCACCGATGAATTCAAGACTTGGGTTAGCTTTAGCAAAAGTATTTAACACTTGAGCCGCAGCGACCTCATCTTCTCCGTTAAAAGCGTAGAGCAGCATACCTTCGAGGGCTGAGACATCAGTATCCTTGAATGTATCAGTGGACTTTAATGCCTGCACCACAAGTCGGTTTTTGACGACCTTAACCTTGGTGCCATTGGCTTTTGCATCTCGCCGAAGGCTTTGCATCGCTTTTACTGTTGTGCCTTGATATTTAGCAACAACAGTCATTTTTGAAGATGCTAGAAGATCTGTCACTTCTGCGACAACTTCTTGCTTCTTATTTTTGGTTAATGCCATGTAATTTCTCCAATTACTTGCTTAAAACAGCTTGATCGACCAACTTTGCTGTATGTTGCCAAACAAAAACGCCTGACTGTTGGACAGAGGCGTTCAAACTATCAAAATAGATGTTTGTACCTCGGCGACTTTATTAAGGCTGGTGGCCCGTCGCTGTCTCTGGCAACTTATGTTTGATTATACCATCAAGTACGTAGGAATCATAGTCCAAACCAATGTGAGCAAAACTACTGCGCTTTTCATTTTCATGTACATCAGATGAGGCGATCATGCCAGCGAGCCAGCGTCGTTTATATTCTTTGATGGGTTCCCCCACCGGATGACCCTGATTATAATGCCGATCATTTATATCTTCCACAACAATCTTTCTTCATAAATTAACAAAAACAAAAGCCCCCGGTTCACGGGAGCTTTTTTTGTTTAAATAACTAAAAACGGCGCCCGCTATGCGAGACTAATAATTTCTCCCTCAATCATTCTGTTTTTGCACATAAAACTATCTTGCCACAGGATGAAATACACGTCAACTTGTCTTAGCGGTTTCTTGCACATAACTTTTCAAGACTCGGTAGAACTCTTGGAAGCTGTCTTTGTTGATCCATTCATGATCGCTATGTGCTCCACCCCCGTCTGGACGAATTAAAATTGTTGGAATACCTTTAGCCGTAAAATAATGTGCATCACTAGAGCCATATGATCTACCGCAATCAATTGGTTTACCTCGCACCGATTCAGCTATGCGCATAAATTCAGCAACTGTTGGTTGTTCTACATTTACTCGCACATTATCAACTCGAGCAATGGTCTCAAGTTCGAGCCCGGCAGACCGGATGATTGTTTCAACTTCAATCCGTTTTGAACTGTAGGCGGCTTCATCTGTAAAGCGCATATCTAGTGTTACCTTTGCAACAGCAGGAACTTGATTCATGGCTTCACCACCTTTAATCCTACTCACCGTAAGGGTGCTTTTGTCATGGTCATCCATGGGGAATACTCGTTGGATATCATTTAGGCAGCTAATCAACTTCATAATCGCGTTTTCACCTTCCCATGGCCTTGATCCATGCGCAGTTTTACCAGCAGCAATAATTTCTACAAGCCACACGCCATTACACTCTGATTCGAGTGTCCAGTTATCCCCGCCATCCGGAAGGATACAAATCTCCGCACCGTAGCCCTCATCTAAGAGGTAGCCAACCCCATTTTCGCCACCAATCTCTTCGTCAGAAGTAAACATTATCCCAAAATTGTAATTTCCCAACCCATCTCTTAGGTCAGTTACGAGTTGAAGATAGCAGGCTGCAGCAAATTTCATGTCGTAAACCCCTCGTCCTATAAGTTTATCGTCGACCTTGATCATGTCATACATCTCAGGAGCTCCTGGTACAACATCCAAGTGAGCCTGTAGGATAATTTTGGGTTGTTTGGTATTTTGCGTTGTTGCAACCAACCAAGGCAACTCATTACTATAACCTCGGCGAATATTTATTTTGCTAGCAGCCAGCTCGTTAGCAATATAATCAAAGCATTCTGCTTGCTCAGTTTGAGCTGCTTCAACTGTCTGAAATGCAACTAAATCTTGCAATTTTTGGATAAGATCGCTTGCGTTATCAGTTTTCATAACAACTACATCATAAATCAATACAACCCAGATGGGTAATCTTGACTTATACGTCGTTCTACGTTATAGTATACTACATGACTAATGGCATGACCCGTCACGATCTTTCGAAAAACGATCCTAACCATATAGAGAACTTTTTTGCGTTTGAGATAGACCCGCTCGATTACATCAAAAGCCGAAATTTGTTTGAGGAATTGAAAAAAAAGCGAGCCGAAGGTATTGACCACTCAGATGCAATACTTGCAAAAGAAGCAGGTGCGAAAATTATTAGTGCTACAGTTTACGGTGCTAATGCTTGGGTAACTACTCGAGCATTAAGATATGCGTCGGTTGTAGGTTGCGCAATTAGAGGTATCGAACGAGAGTGGACGCTAAGACATGACGGTGATCCCGATCGCATCCTTCAGACAGACGGAATGCTTATAGTCGATGAATCAACCAGTCGCCAACCACATTTTCGCCATGTATTAGCTATGCCACCTCCGAGTAAAAAAGGAGAAAGACTAGTTGTCTTAACCAACCCAGCGTTAATTAGCGGTACAGACACTGCGTCAACAGAGTTGGCCGAGTTAATGGTCGCACGTGCTCAAGATGAGTCCACAACGACTATAACTTTTAGCCCAGCACCTTTAAGAATTCTGCCGCAGCCTAAAGCGCTCGTTGATTTCAAAAAACAAATCGATATCGGTTTTGCCACTCGTGGTGCAGAACTTGATGATACTCTGACAACTGCAAACCCCGCAATAGATTATCTGGCTGAGTTCGATGGCAGAGACATTTAACTTACCTGTCTAGTTTTTGAAGCTTAAACTGTGTATAGCGTTCGGCCGCAAGGCGCGTCAATTCAGGATCTTCATCTTTATTAACAAAAATCATAGCTTCAGCCAAAAGGGGATGAACTTCAGCCAGACGTTCGTGCATTTCAAGTACAAGCTTACGATAACCGGGATGCCCTTGTGGAGTTGTGCGTAGCTCGTGTAGGTGGAAAGCTTCGCGGGCGTTATAGGTAACTTTCCAGCGCATTTTGTGGCCCATCAGCGTCGCATATTGCGCGTCTAGTGGATGTCCAGCTTCTTGCAAAACCGAATATAGCTTTAAGCTAATATCAAAGGCTTGGTCAAATTGATCGGATAATCCTGCCTCTTCAATAAGTTTTGGAGTATCATAGCCATATCTTGGGGTTAAAAGCTGCCAATTCATATCATCAACCATCCTGTGGCGTTGTAAATCTCGGAATATGCCATAATCACAAACTAAATCCCAGCTATAGTGAGCCTTTTCGAGCGCTCGCCCTGGTCGATGACGTCGGTTTAGACGTTCGCCCATATAGGCTTTAAAAACCTCTGTTTTTTGATCATAAGTCCAAGAATTAACAGTTGACTGAATTTGTTCTTGCGACTGGTTGCTGTGCTCATAGAGCATGTCGGCGACGAGTAAAAGCTCATTTTTGGGCCAATAATCAACCAAGTTAACAGATTCTGTTGCACTGTTTGCGTAGTTATCTGGTAGATATTGTTTAGCGAGGTCTTGTACTGCTTTTGCAGTGTTTGATCTATAGGCCACCATGGCACCACCACGCTCAGGTTTATCTGCTCTTTCGAGAAACACTGGCATAACTTTACGGCCTTGCTTAAGCAAGTTTTGGCCAGTTAGCCGTGCCTCGGTCAATTCGTCGCTAATTAGGTGCATAATTAGGCTCTCGAAAGCCTGCCCTGACGCATATATACCTACAGTTGATTTGGTGGCTACTGGCAAAATATCACGGACAGCATCGCAGGCTTGGGCTTTTGTTGCACTACGCCACGCCCCATCTCGTTCTTTTTCTGGTGTCGTTGAAGTATTACGTACGTAATCTGTCAGTTGATGGACCAGCTCAGAATATATATCAAATATCGCGTCCATTGCGGCTTCGTATTGCTTTTTTAACTCAGGCTTAAGGTGTTGTGGGGTGTGATAGCGATATTTGCCATTAGTATCTTTTTGATCAAAATAAATGTAACGTGTTGATTGCTCAAGATAGGCGGCTAATCTACCCCATTCCAGCTTCTTAGTGAGGAGATTAGACGCATTTTCGATAACGAAGTGCACACCACCTAGCTGTTGAACAGAATCATCACCATAGGCCGTTATAACTCGATGTAAGAGTTGCTCATCTTTATCTACCTTACCAGCAAACTCATCTAGTATGGTTATGCGCATGTCATCACTGCGTCGGCTTAAACGTGCCATCGCAGCTGCGATTGTTATCGGACTAAGTTTGTCAGTAAATACGTAAACATCACCATCGACATCTGTAACCGCATCTCTCAAATACTCACGCCCTTCGTCAGTTACCGAGTATATGCCGTCTACTGATTTAGTCACATATTGTTGATCATCTTTGGAATCACTAATTTGGGTGGTTTTTTGCTCTATTATCTGTTTTACCGATGCTGGTTCGGCGGTTGCAGTAGGCTTAGTGGTATCACGTACGGCTAGCTGTTTGGCGACAAGGCTCCAAATTTGGTCCGCTACTTTATCTGGATTGTCGGTAGCAAAAACAACTGGGAGGTTTCTCTGCTTAGCTTCCCATAGATAACCCGATCTAACGCGTTCTAAGAAAGCATCGTCAAGATTGTCGAAACGCTCGCCATTGTAACGGTCTTTGAGGCGATCTCGAAGCAAATTAACTGGTGCGTCCAGCACAATCGTTAAGTCGGGCTCTATGCCACCAACCGCAAAATTTATAATTCCGTTAATTGTATTGTAATCAGGTACATCACCACGGCCATAATACTGGATCGCAAGCGTCGTTAGGTAGTTACGATCTACGAGACAAATAACTCCGTGTTCGATACTTTGCTTAATTATTTGAAGACTTTGCGATCGAGCAGCATTATATAGCAGGACCTCTGTGCGGGTATTCATTGGATAGCGGGGATCTTGAGTTAGCTGACGAATTGCGCGTGCTGTTAAGTCGCTCTGACTATCTGGCTCTCTTAAAGTGCGCACTGGGAGGCCGGCCGCTTGCAGGCGACGAGCAAGTTCATGAAGTTGAGTTGTCTTACCGACGCCTTCGGCACCTTCAATAACTATGTACTTGCCTTTATTCATAAGGTAATCCTTCGATTTTTGGTGGCATGGCACGACGATCTTTATAGGCTTTGGGGAGCATCATGTCGGGCGACCAAGTTTTGATAATTGTATCTAGATCGGTGCCTTGTTGGTATTTACCACTAAAGCCATCATCACGACCTTTGCCGTAATTACCCTCGACTTCACCGGTTTCTACGAAAACCGCCTGCGCAATACGTTCACCGACAGGAATTAACACTGTTTCGCGTTCATTTAGATTGTAGATTTCTAGCGTTAGACGGTTGATGTAGCCAGGGTCAACCCATCCCGCATCAAAACAAACAGCCACACCATTACGCCCCCAGCTCGAACGGGATTTAAGTTCGTAGGCGCCAGGGGGTTTTATCCCAAAAAATTCGTGCGTATGAGCTAGAATCCGTTCACGTGGCTTCAAGCTTATGACGGGGTGTTCAAGTGGTATATTATTGACTGGCTTGAAGCCGTTCAGCTTGCACCACTCTCCGTGCGGCATGGCCTTGTATGGTCCGTCAAAATAACGCTCAACATCTTCTGGGTCGAACGGATTATATAGCGTGCGATCATTCATTCGCTCTATACGATAGAAATAATAACCAAGAGTCACATCAAGGCTAGCGTGGCTGACATGTTTTGGATCATAAGGGTGGCAAACAATGTGCCCATCATCTATTGCTGCTCTAATTTGTATGTTGCTGTATACCGACACTATTCCTCCACAGGTGTTGCTTCTATTGTAGTGGAGGGACAATTATTTACGCAAGTAAAATAGTAATGTGATTTTTACGCAAATAAGTGCTCTAGACGCTTATGTTTGTAGTTTCGCCCCTATTAATTGCATGGTTGCCTCGCGCACCAACTCGATTGGAGCAGACGCGTCAACCTCGTTTGCTCCAAACATTGCAGAGGCGTCTCTAAAGCCTTGTGCTACGTGCTCGTGGTATTTTTGTGGCTTACTTTCAAAGAAATCCAGGTCACTCTGACCGTTTCTGTGATTTCGTCGCAACTCAACAACTTGATCATCGGCAAAGTACGAAATTAACAGATCAGGTTTTATTAAGTCTAGGAGTTCTTTGACTGCTCTAGTGCCCGTTTCTTTATCAAGCCCGTCTGCGAATACTTGATAGGCAATTATAGAAAGTGGGCTGCGGTCGAGTAAAACAATCTGACCCGCTTCGCGGCGCGGTAAAATTTCTTGTGCTAAAGCATATTGACTGGCAATAGCCACATGCAGATCGGTTTCTGGTGGACGTTTCTCGTTCATCATCAGTGCCCTACCAAGCACATCAGTTAACGGCAAGCCTCCGACCGCTTTGGCCGAATATACGTCATAGCCATCGTTAGTTAATGAATCAGCTGCAAGTTTGAGTTGAGTGGTTTTGCCAATACCGTCTGGCCCGTCAAAGCAGACAATTAATCCTTTTTTATGCCCCATATTGTCTTTAGTATGACGCAAAGATTGTTCTAATGCTAGTTAGTTGAGAGCTGAGAGATCGACCGCTATGGATGGACCCATACTTGAAGTAATGTAGACAGACTTAAAGTAGTTACCCTTAATACCCTGCGGTTTATTACTTTTTATACTCGCAATTACCGCCTGTGAGTTTTCAGTCAACTGAGCGTCTGTGAAGCTAACTTTACCGATTCCGAGGTGAATAATACCAGTTGAGTCCACTCTGTATTCAACGCGGCCGCCTTTTGCTTCCGAGATAGCTTTAACCACATCTGTTGCAACAGTGCCACTCTTTGGATTCGGCATCAGACCGCGAGGACCCAATACACGGGCGTATTTACCAAGTTTAGCCATCAAAGCAGGCGTAGCAATTAAGATATCAAAGTTTATAACGCCTTTATCGAGGGCTGCAAATAGGTCATCCGTGCCAGCAATATCTGCACCAGCTTTTTTAGCTGCAGTAGGGTCGTCGGTGAGGACAGCTATCCGTACGCTCTTACCGGTACCAGCCGGAAGAACAACATTATCACGAATATTTTGATCGGCGTGCTTTGGGTCAACTCCAAGCCTGACATGTATTTCAACGGTTGCATCAAATTTTACGTGACTGGTTGCTTTAGCGAGCTTTACAGCTTCGTCTATGCTGTATGCTTTTCCGACTTCGATCTTTTCCGCATTTTTACGGAAAGATTTACCGCGTCGTTCTAATCGCGATCGCGTCGGTTTGATAATTGGTTTAGGCTTTTCGCTAGCAGTGTCTCCAGACATCTTGCGCTCCGCTTTTGCCTGCTTCTCAGCTACTTCTTCAAGCGCTTTAGCACTTCGCTTGCCTGCCTTTGCGACAACCGGTTCTTTTTCAACTGCTAATGTGTCTTCTGCGAGCTTTACTTCTTTAGGCTTAGCTTCAGCCTTTTTTGCAGGTTTTTTTACTTCCTTAATATCTTCTTTAGCTTTTTCCATAATTTCTCCTTTGTGGTACAAGCGGCTTATTCACGCCTCCCACAATAATTATTATTTATGCTTCTCGGGCAAGCCGCGCATTTGCAGCAAGTGCAAGTTCTGCCGCCATCATTCTTGCGTCTTCTGTATATAGCTGTTGAGGTTCTGATCTCAAGTGAGGCGGCAACGCAGCTAAGTCAGCACTGAGTTTAAACGCTCGGGCCTGAGCTATTTTTACAGGATCATCAATATCTGCATTTGAATAAGGAACAATAGTTTCGGCCGTCCAGCCAATTACTTCTCCTTTATGTTCATTATCGCCTTGTTGCTGTAAAGCCATAGCTAGCCTTCAATCTCCACGCCCATGCTGCGGGCAGTACCGGCCACCATCTTTTTTACTGCTTCTATATCCTCAGCGTTCATGTCCTTAGCTTTAGCCTCAGCTATTTCAGTTAAATCTTTTTGACTTAACTTTTTATCAAGCTTTTCGCTGTTGGGCTTGCCAGAACCCTTTTGTATACCCAGCTTGGCACGGATCAGATCATCGGTTGGCTCGCTGACAACCCTAAAATCCATTGAGCGATCATCATAAATAGTTATGTGGGCCGTAACAATGCCTTTAAGCTCTTTGGTGGCGTCATTAAATGGCTGTATAAAGTCCATCATGTTGACGCCATACTGACCCAAGGTACTGCCAACAGGAGGCGCGGCACTAGCTTGCCCAGCACGTATTTTCATCTTTAAATTAGCTTTAACTGCTTTTGCCATAGAATTTTGCGAGGCGAGCTAGGCTCAAGCCTCTCCTTCCCTTTCTTATTATTTACTAAGACAGAAGTGCGTAACCTAACTACCTTACTACAAATTACCTCTGTTGTCCAGCAATTTCGGCTAAAATATCATCGGCTGCTGCAATTTTGCTTTCAATTGTCGGAGCTGAATAGCCCGGTGAACTGGTCCTTTTTTGTGTTTCAAGCCTATCTAGCAACGAATGACGAACAAATTCTATCAGCTCAACATTGGGAGGACTGACGCGCCGTGCAGCCTGCATGATACTCTCCCAATGACCCATGCTTCTTGCCGCCTCGAGCTGAGTTTCAGATAGCTCGTCAAAAGGTGTTAGTGCAAGTGCTTCTGGGTGTATTTGTCCAACGCGTTCAAAGTCAGTGTCTGTCATTGTTAGACTCGTTTTACTTGCAAGCCATCAAGTTCGACAGGTGTTTCACGGCCGAACATGTTTACTAATACTTTGAGCTTACCCTTCGCGGCGTCTATATCATTAATGCTTCCGTCAAAACCTTTAAACGGCCCATCAATTATGTTGACCACTTCACCAATTGCGAAATCAATCTTGTGCTTAGGCTGCTCTAGACCCATGCGCTTTTGAATCTTTTCTATTTCGTCTTGTTCAATAGGAGTTGGATCAGTGCCACTGCCGACAAAGCCAGTTACTGATGGAGTGTTGCGGACGATATACCAAGCATCTTCGCTAAGTTTCATATGTACCAGCACATAACCCTGAAAAATGCGCTTTTCGACAACGCGGCGTTTGCCATTTTTGATTTCAATCATTTTTTCTTTAGGAACCAACACCTCAAAAATTTTGTCTTTCATATCAAGACTTTCGGCTCGTTGTCGAATGCTTTCGGCTACTTTTTCTTCGTAACCACTATAAGTATGAATG
>ERZ724505.614-NODE-614-length-22306-cov-4.913577_pt1 | contig 22306 bp, 24 predicted proteins | sample MGYA00376038_ERZ724505 | MGnify/ENA primary metagenome ERZ724505 (study PRJEB28724, sample SAMN07190884) | wastewater metagenome | isolation source: effluent of sewage treatment plant in Hong Hong | place: Hong Kong | collected 2016-03-17 ...
GTATCATGCGCCATATCGTCGGCGCCGATCGGGTGGAAGCCCGTAGGGCGGCCAAGGCGCATGCGCGCGCGCCGGTGGGGGCGAAGGTGCCGGAAGTCGCCAAGAACGCACAGGCGGCCGCCGTAGAGGCGCCTGAAGCCCGTCCGGAGCGGGTATCGTCGGCACAGCGGGCCGCAAACCTGCGCAAAGTGGCCGACGCCGCCCGCACCATGGGCCGGAAGGCCAAGACCCGGGCGCAGATCGCCGACGCGATGGCCAGCGGTTCCTGGCTGCAGCCCTGGCAGCCGCCGAAGGGCGTGGTGCCGGCGAACCACAAGCCGGTGAAGCTGGCGATGGACCTGGCGCCGGAGACGTTCGTTCAGGGAACCATGGGCGGCCTGGGGTCGTGGGCCGGCGACGCGCTGAACGTGTCGTTTGCCGAGGGCATCGGCTTCCTTGGGTATTCGTACCTGGCTGCGCTGACGCAGCGCGCCGAGTATCGGCGCATGTCCGAGCGCTTCGCGACGGAGATGACCCGGAAGTGGATTCGCTTCCAGACCGTCAACAAGCCCGAAGAGTACGAGGCGCCGGGCCCGGAGAAGGAAACGCCACCGCCGAGCGGCGGTTCGATGGGCGTGCCGGCGGATCCCGACCAGGCGCAGGAGACCACCGAGCTCGATGACGCCGAGGCGACCAAGGAGCGCGTGCAGCAGTCGGTGGCGCGCAAGCGTCAGCTCGACAAGAGCAAGCGCATCAAGGAGCTCGAAGACGAGATGCGCCGGCTGCGCATCAAGGACGCGTTCTATACGCTGTGCGAGGGCGATGGTTGGTTCGGCCGCTATCACTTGTACCTCGACTTTGGCACGAGCTCAGACGACGCCGAGGAAATGACGCCGATCGGCAACGGCATCGGCGCTATCAGCGAAGCCAAGGTCGGCATCGAGAACGGCGCGACCGCGCGTATCGGCGGCGCGCGCACCAAGCTTGTGAAGCGCAAGCTGCAGGCGGTGAAGCCGATCGAGCCGATGTGGTGCTATCCGGCGAACTATAACTCGCTCGATCCCCGCAAGCCCGATTGGTACAATCCGGAAATCTGGTACGTGAACGGCAAGAGCGTGCATCGCTCGCGCCTGCTTCGCTTTGTCGGCCGCGAAGTGCCCGACATTCTGAAGCCGGCCTATGCGTTCGGCGGCCTGTCCATGTCGCAGATGGCCAAGCCGTATGTCGACAACTGGCTGCGCACCCGGCAGGCGGTGTGCGACCTGATCGAATCGTTCAGCGTTTCGGGCGTCTACACCAACCTCGACGGCGTGCTTGAAGAGGGCAACACCGAGGCGCTGAACCGCATCGAAGTGTTCAACGAGATGCGCGCCAACGCCGGCGCGTGGGTGCTCGACAAGGACACCGAAGAGTTCTTCAACGTATCGACGCCGCTTGGCACTCTCGACGCGCTGCAGGCGCAGAGCCAAGAGCAGATGTCGAGCGTGTCGGGCATTCCGCTGGTCATCCTGCTCGGCATTACGCCGAAGGGCCTCAACGCTTCCAGCGAGGGCGAGCTCCGCGCGTTCTACGACACGGTGGCGGCGTTCCAAGAGCAGTTCTTCCGCGACCACCTGCAGACGGTCATCAATTTCGTCATGCTGTCGATTTGGGGTGAAGTCGACGAGGATATCCGCTTCGAATTCGTGCCGCTGTGGTCGATGACGGAGAAGGAACAGGCGGAAGTGCGCAAGGTCGAAGCCGAGACCGACGGCATACTGATCGACAAGGGGATCATCACCAACGCCGAAGCGCGCAACCGTGTGGCGAACGATCCAGATTCGCGCTACCACGATATCAACCCGGCCGACGTCCCCGAGGCGCCCGAGCCTGACCCCGAGGGTGGGGACGATCCATTCGGGGAGCGCGAAGGCGGCGGCGATGGTGGCGAAGCCGACGGCGGTTTTGGAGGAGCGAGCGACGAGTGGAGAGAAGAAGAGCACCCGCGCGCGGACAACGGGCAGTTTGGGTCGGGGGGCGGTGGTACGACCGCGCCCAAGTCGAGCGGTGGCAGCAAGTCGTCGATCAAACCATCGGCAACGCAATCATTGCCGGCCTTGAACGTGGCTGCACTGAAGAAGACCGGGGGCAAGCTCGGCAGTAATGAGGGCGGCGTCTACACCGACAGCGCCGGAGCGAAATTCTACGTCAAGAAGCCGAAGACCAAGGAGCACGTCGCCAACGAGATGGCGGCTGCGCGGCTGTATCAGCTTGCGGGCGTCAACACGCTGAAGTACCGCGACGCCGGGCCAGATCACGTCGCCACCGAATGGGAATCGCTCGACAAGAACCGTATCGCCAACATGACGCCGGAAGAGCGCAAGGCGGCGACCAGGGATTTCGGCGTTCATGCGTGGCTGTCAAATTGGGATGCAGCCGGCACCGGCGGGGATAACCAGGGCATCCGTGATGGCAAGCCCGTTACCCTCGATGTCGGCGGCAGCCTGCGCTTTCGCGCGCAGGGAGGCCCCAAGGGTGCGGCATTCGGGCCGAAGGTTTCCGAGATCGACACCATGCGCAACGCGAGCATGTCGCCCGACGCGGCTCGCCTGTATGGCAAGATGAGCGACGAAGAGCTGCGGGACAGCGTGCAGCGCGTGACGGAAATCCCGGACGCGAAAATCCGCAAGGCGGTCGGCGACGACAAGCAGCTCGCCGACACGCTGATTGCCCGCAAGCAGGATCTGGCAAAACGCTTTGGCCTGCTGGCGCAGGACAGCGACGACGCTCTGTATCGTGCGGCGCTCGATGCCGTGGGCGCCAACCTCGAGGAGGACGACAACGACGGTGCCGAGCCGACGGCCGAAGAGGCGGCCGCAATGGCGGACGATCCTGGCGCCGGCGAAGACCTGGCGACCGACGCCAGTGCCGACGGTGAGCATGAGATTGTCGTTCGCGCCGATGGTGACTTTCCGTGGGTGAAGCTGCTGGCACACCTGCGCCGGCTCGGCGCGATCGGCGCGTCGCGCACAGTCGAGGCTTACGACGAAGAAGATCGACCAGTGAAGTTCGGATGGGACGGTGACGGCGCCGACAAAATCCGCTCTGTTGTGATCGACGGGCAGAAAATGGCGCTTGATGCCGCGCTCGCCTATCTCGATCCAGAGCCGACCGAAGTCGCGCCCGACGTGTTCGCCTTCGACGAAGGTCATTTTGATGAGTCCAAGATCAAGCGCGATGCCAACGGCAAATTCGCGACGAAGGAAGGCGGCGGTGAAGGTGGCGAGGAAGGCGAAAAAGCCGAGGCCGAGAAGCCGAAGTCGAAGAAAGAGCAAATCGGTGCGATGCTTCTTGCGGGCACCACACCGAAAGAATTGATGCAGGCCATGGGCTGGCCGTCGGTCTCGATGCCGGCGCAGGCGCAGTCGCTCGGCATGAAGCTGGAAAAGAAGGACGGCAAGTATTTCGGCATCAAGATGACGCCGGAGGAGCTCGAGGCCTTCAAGAAAGAGCAGGCGGCGAAGAAGGCGGCCAAGCCGGAAAAGGGCGCTCTCAAAACGGAAGCCCCGCCCGAAAAGAAAGGCGATCTGGGCTCGATGGCGGGCAAGCCCGCGCCGAAGCTGAACGAACAGCCGACGTCCGAAGTCGTGCAGGAAGTGATTCAGCAGTTCAAGGACAGCGGCGTCACCAGTTATTCGACGTGGCTCGGCGCCGTTGCCGAAGCTGCATCGAAAAGCACCGGCCAGAAGGAAGCCGTGACCAAGCTGTTCAAGGACCATCCGGAATACGCCGCGCAGTACAAGAGCATGGCGAACCCGGAAATGGTCGCGAAGATGGAGAAGGTCGCGCCTGGTATCTTCGAAAAGCCGAAGCCGAAGGCGCCGGAGGCCTCGCAGGCTGACAAGCAGAAGGCCGTGAAGTCGACGCCGGTGCAGCCGCATTTGGTGCCGGGCGACAAGCCCGAGACCGAAACCTTCAAGAAGCAGATGGCGGAGAAGATTCAGGCGTTCAACGACAAGTGGCTCAACACGTCACTGACGCCGCAGTCTCCCGAGCTGAACGAGAAGGTTGCGGACTTCAAGCAGCTGATGGCCGACCAGGCCGAGCTGGTGAAGCAAGAGCAAAAGTCGAAGGCCGAGATCCTGAAGGCCGAGCAGGAAAAGGCCGCGTGGGAGCAGCAGGAGAAGCTGAAGGCGGAGAAGGCTGCCTTGGAAGAGCAGTTTGCCAAGAACCCGGAAATGAAAACCCACTATGACGCGATGGAAGCGTTGTTCGGCGGCAATAAAGCTTCTGGGAGCTACATCGAGAGCGCCAAATCGAAATTGAAATCTGCTGGCCTCGAGCAGCACCTCACACCTGAAGAGGCGGTCGGCGTCATTGCCTATACCGGTTCGCACTACCGCGGCGTCAACGACCAGCTACGCAAGGGGCAGATGACGGTCCCTCAGTACAAGCTGATGAAGTCGATCAACGCTGGCCTCGACAAGATGCCGCCTTACCAAGGTACGACCTACCGCAAGGCATCGCTGTCTCCGGAGCAGTTCGCGCTGTACAAGCCTGGCATGGTGGTCGAAGAGCGCGGCTTCACTTCGACCAGTAAAAACAAGAACGTGTGGAAGGGTAGCCATCAATATACGGTGCATGGTAAGAGCGGCCGCGACGTGCAGAAGATTTCGAACCATTACAATGAGGCGGAAGTGCTCTTCAAGAGCGGCACCCGCTTCTATGTCGAGAAGGTCGAGGGAAATCACATCACGCTGCGGGAGCTGTAGGATGGCCAAAAAACCGGGAGCGCCTGACGGGTCAGTGCCAAATCGTGACCAGGCCGGCATCGGCATGCTCGGCGAAGGCCTGAACGTGGTCGAGAAGGATTCGCCGCCGTTCAAGCCGAAGGTGTTCGACGAAGACGGCAACGAGATCGACCCCGACGCGATCGAACCGGACGCGCCGGAGGAAGAGTAGCGTGGGTTACAGAAGCACCGACGATCGGTTCTGCAGCCGCAAGCACATTTCGGCCGGCGTGTTGCCAGCGTCGCAGTGGCGCCGCCGGCCACGCAAGCGAGTGCTGATACCGGCTGCGGAGCGTGCCCGTGTGCTATTCGAGAGGGAGTTGCACCAAGCACTGCGCGACGCGGGATTCGACCCCGACAATCTGCGCCGTGCTGATGTCAAAGCTGCTCGACCTGCATCTGTCGCGGGCGATAGAGAAACATAAGCGGCCGCTGCCGCCGACAAGGGAAGCCGTCATGCGGAAATTCTTTCAACTCGCCGAGGATATCGAAACCGACCTGCGCGAGCTCGATGCCGACGCCGACGCGCTGCAGGAGCGCAGGAAGGCCGTCAAGGAGCGCGCGCGGCAAGCGGTCAACGCGCAGCACCGTGTTCAAGACCGTATCGAAGAAGGCCTGAAGGCCATGGAGGCGGTCGCGGAATCGCTTGAACGAACCAACTCGCAGGGAAACGAAGATCGCTCGGCGGAGGGTGGTGGCAACTCTGCCGAGACGTTTCAGCCCGGCGCCCCGGGCAAGAGCTGATTACGCGATAATCGGCGGCCGCAAAATCCGCGTGGCGCCATCCTCGATCGACGGGCTGACACATGCCAGCGAACGCCTTCCGCGCGGTTGAGACCACCGGCCACCGCCGCGTGAAGCTTGTGGAGCTGAAGCCGAACTGGCCATCCGCCGGCGTGCAGGCCGCCTACCAGGCGAAGCTGAACAAGCTGATCGAGGAAATGGACGACTCGGTTCAGTATTGGGTGAAGGTCCGGTACAAGAACAACAAGCCGGCCACACTCGCCATGGACGACGTTCTCCCGGCCAATGAGCTGAAGCGCACGATCGACGAGCTCGTGAAGCGATGGCAGAAGGCCTGGAACGACGCCGCACCCGAGCTCGCCAAGTATTTTTCGCTGTCGGTGCTCGACCGCAACGACGCCAACCTGCGCCAGATACTGCGCGAGGCGAACTGGACGGTGCGGTTCAAGATGACGACCGGCATGCGCGACGTGCTGAAGGCGACGATCGACGAGAACGTGTCGCTGATAAAGTCGATCCCGCAGCAATACTTCAAGGCGGTTCGCGGCGACGTCATGCGGTCCATCCAAGCCGGCCGCGACATGGGCCAGCTGTCGAAGGCGCTGCAAAAGAACTACGGCGTGACGAAGCGGCGCGCTGCGCTGATCGCGCGCACGCAAAACAACCTGGCGACCGGTGCGATGGACCGCGCGCGCAAATTGGAGCTCGGCCTCACGAAGTCGAAGTGGCGTCACTCGCACGCTGGCAAAGAGCCGCGGCCGACGCACCTGGCGAACGACGGGAAGCTGTACGACCACGCGAAGGGGTGGTTCGACCCGGACCCGAAGGTGCGCCGGCATATCTATCCCGGCGAGCTGATTAACTGCCGGTGTTCTTCGATAACCGTTGTGCCGGGGTTTTCATGATGAGGCTTCTGATTTTGCTGGCTTCGATCGCGGGTGTTGCCCCTGCGATCGCGGGCGTGGAGACGGCCGCGCCGCCCTCACCGCGGGATTTGACATCGCTGTCGTCGTCATCTCGTATTCCGCGGGGCGCGGTCGTTGAAATGCCTGCAGTGAACGTGCGCGCCGACGGCAGCATTCGACACCGGCAGCACCATCGGGTATGTTTTCCCCGGTGCAATTGAGATACACCGAGCGCGGTTGCCGACAGGCGCGACAATGGCGAGACCCCGGCTGCAGCGGCAACGCGGCCGGGCATGGAAGGGAAGCCCATGCTATCGAGACGATCGTTCTTTGCGGCTGCTGCAGGCGCGCTCGCCGGCGCAGCTGGTGTTGCCAACGCAGCGTCCGTCACCGGAGTTGACCTGGCTGCCGGGCCCGATATGGCCATGATGGTTATCTACGATCCCGGTGGGGCACTGCTAGCCATCGACGATTGGGCCAATGACGCCGGCGTGGCACCGTCGACTATCAACGAAGCCACACGCGCTGAAGCGCGTTTTGCGCGCATGCAGGAGATCTTCCGCTACATCCGCAGTCAGGAGCTACCGCCTTGGCCGTATCCATCTTTCGAACCGAACGACCTGACGCGCGAGCAGCTCGCGGCGAACCTGCCGGTTATCGGCGTCGACAAGCTGCCGAAGGAAACACCGGCGCAGCGCAAGCTTCGCGTCGAATGCGAGAAGCCGGTGCCGGCGAAGGAAACGGAAAAGCAGTTCCTGCGCCGGCTGTCGCTGCCCTGCCCGGGGCGGCTCGAATGAGCACCGGCGACAACGTCATCACGCTGACGCGCGTCGCTTCACCCCAGGTCGGCCCGTTCGTGCTGCGGGCCTACGTGGATCTGTTCGATCGAGGCCTGTTCGACGGCCGCTTCACGGTCAAGCCCGACCATCATGCTCTTCTGATCGAGCGCGAAGTGTCGCGCGCCGAGCTCGTGCCGGCGGCCGTGGCGGTGTTCATGGTCGCAGCCGAAACGCGCGTGCTGTGGGTCGACCTGCTGTACGTGAAGGAAGAGTTTCGCGGACAGGGCCTGTGCAAGCGACTGATCGCAGGCTTGAACGACATCGGCCGACAGAACGAAGCGCTCGAGCTGCAGTACGGCGTCGACCTGAAGAACACGGCGATGCGCAGCGTCGCAAAGCGCCTTGGGCACAGCGAATTCGCCGTGCTGATGAAGGGCGGCATGGAGCTCTAGCACTTCACCGACAAAAACCGGAAGGCCCTCGCACCCGCGGGGGCCTTTTGCATTTCAGGGGGTGTCGCATGCGCAAGGGTTTGACGTTCATTGGCTCACTGGCTGCGGCCGCCGCGATGATCGCCACTATGGGCCCGCTGGTCGAAAGCAGGCCCGTCCACTATCCGAAGCGGCGCGGCAAGAAGCTGCCGGCGCTGCAGGTGAAGACCAACGAGCGCGTCAACAAGGCGTATCGGCTGAAAGGCGTGCGACCCTGATGGGCGCGATCGGCAAGAAGCTTCAACTTCACGATTTACGACGATGAGGGCGAACCGTTGCCGCAGGGCCAGCGGCGCACGCTCTGCCACTATTTCATCACCGACGGGCAAATTCAGTTTTGCGGCGACAGCCCGCACGAGCTCGCCGGTCAGACGGTCGACCTGCCCGATTGGCCGTATGCGCCGGGCACGTTCGGAGGGATCGAGGATGCCGATCAAGAGTGATAAGCAGCGGCGCGCGATGTGGGCGGCGGAGGAAGGGCACTCGACGCTCGGGATCCCGCGCGACGTCGCGGAGAAGTTTCTCGCCGGCGACGCCAAGCCGGTGAAGGGCCATGCGGCCGGCACCATCCACGTTGCGCGCGACGGCTCAATCCTGCTGCTGAAGCGCGGCGGCAAAGAAGGCGTCGACAACTTCGTTGGGCATTGGGGCCTGCCTGGCGGCGGCTGTGACGATGGCGAGGCGCCGGCGGCGGCCGCGCACCGCGAGTCGATCGAGGAAATGGGCTACGACGGCCGCGGGCCGCTGAAGCTGCTCGGGCAGGTGCGCACGCCGAACGATATGGCGTTTCACACCTTCGTTCGGCCGGTGCAGAAGTTCAGCCCGAAGCTGAACCACGAGCACACCGACCACGCTTGGGCCAACCTCGACGATTTGCCGGAACCCATGCACCCGGCGCTTATGGAACAGCTGCAGCGCATTCCGAGCGGCCGCCAGCTGTTCGATTGGGCGTGCGAAGACGGCGACCTTGCGCAGGATAGCCTTCACGAGGCCTGTGGCGGCCGTGGGTGCGCTGGCTGCGGCGGGTCGGGGATTGCCCCTATCACTTATGCGCCCATGAAGCCGAACCTCGCCAACGACGAGCTCGCCGACCTGCTTATGGCCGAAGTGGCCCGCCAGATGGGCGAGAGCGACGTGCTCCTGGCGTTCGACCGGGCGCCGGAGGGCATGCCGATCGACCGTCACGGCCTGGTCGTGACGCTCGCCTTCGACAAGGCCAGCGAATCGGTGCGCCGCACCGACAACTTCGCCCGCCTTCATGTGAAGAGCTCGCCCATCACCAAGGCGTGCGTGAACCCATACTACGGCCACGAGATACCGAAGGCGAAAGAGCTCGGGCTCGACCCCGACAAGGTCTATCGGCTGCTGCGCCATCCGGAAGAGCTGAAGAAGGCGGCGCGCACGTTCAACAATCTGCCGCTGCTGTCGCGGCACAAGCCGCACACCGCCGACGATCACGACGGCAATATCACGGTCGGCACCACCGGCAGCAATGCCGAGTACGTGCACCCGTACCTGATGAATTCGCTTGCGGTTTGGTCCCGCGACGGCATCGAGCATGTCGAGAGCGGCGACCAGAAAGAGCTTTCCAGCGCCTACAGCTACGACGCTGACATGACGCCGGGAATGTACGAGGGGGAACCCTACGACGGCATCATGCGCAACATGGTGGGAAACCATGTGGCGCTGGTGAAGAAAGGCCGCGCCGGCGAAGACGTCGTCGTTGGTGACGAAGCACTGAAACCCAACCAGGAGACTACGATGAAGATCAAGAGCCTGAAGGCGTCCGTTGCCTACGGCGCCGTGCGCGCGCAACTGTCGGGCGTGAAGCTTGCGCAGGATTCCGCGCTGCCCGCGCTGCATCCGCTGTTCGCAGCCGTGAAGCCCGGTCACTTCAACCAGAAGGCCGTCAAGGCGGTTGCAAGCGGCATCGGCAAGCTGCTGAAGGGCAAGCTGGCGCAGGACGCGGATCTGGCCGGCGTCGTGAAGGGCGTCGAACAGCTGATGAGCTCGATCGAGGGAGACAAGACCGTCAAGGACGCCGAGATCGGCGAGGAAGTCGAGCCCGCCGACATGCAGGATCCGTCGACCGGAGATCCGGAGGGCGGCGCCGAAGATGGCGGCCTCGAGGCGATCGCCGCGTACCTGAAGGAAAAGGGCGTGCCCGACGACGTCATTGCTGGCATGCCCGGCATGGGCGAGCCCGAAGCGCAGGACAGCCCGACCAACGAGATGGCGGCGCGCCTGGCGAAGGGCGGTGCCAAGGACAAGGATGTTGTCGAAACCGAAGAAGGCCCCGACGGCAAGAAGGATGAGAAGTTCGACAAGGGCGCGATGGATGCCGCGATCGCCAAGGCGAAGACGGAGACCATGCAGACCATGCGCGAGATCAGCGCTGCGCTGAAGCACGTTGCTCCGCGCGTCGGCGAGATCAATCTCGCCATGGACTCCGCGGCCGCCGTCTACCACAAGGCTTTTGAGATGATCGGCAACAAGGACGCAAAGAAGATTGCGGATGCCGGCGCTCTGAAGTCCATGTGGGACATGGTCTCGCAAGGCAGTGGCACCCGTCAGCCGATCGCGCAGGACGAAGCCGGCGACGGCACCAAGACCTTCGCCGAGCGATTCCCGAACGCGAACCGCATTCGCAAGGCTGGCTGATCGCCGGCTGATCGAAACGACCCTCTCCCGCACTCGGGGGAGGGGACAAGCCGCGCTTCTTACGTTCTGAAGCGTACCCCTCTCCCATCAACTCGAAATGAGGATGTTTTTCATGAGTGACTTTCCGTCCCAAGTGCAGGCGTTTCAGGCCCCCGGCATTGCCGGCGACTTCGCGTCGGCGAATCCCAAGTTCACTACACTCGCCGGGCCCGGCGCACTGGTGTCCGGACAAGGCGTTATCAATGGCGTGCTGGTCGGCGGTGCTGTCGTCGGCCGCTTCGGCTGGCTGTCCTATGAGCACGTCGACGGCGACGGCGCGCCTGGCGTGGTCGACACGTTCGGCGCCGGCCAGCCTGCCGGCCTCGTGCACCGCACGCAGCAGGGCCTCATCACCCCCTATCTTGACGAAGCGGTGCAGTACCTGACGAATGGCTTCCAAGTGGAGCTCTTCAGCGTCGTGGATATGTGGGTGACCAACGCGAATGCGTCGGCTGCCGCTGTCCCCGGTATGAAGGCGTTCGCGCGCTTCAGCGACGGCGCGGTGCTGTTCGCTGCTGCTGGCTCTACGCCGAGCGGCGGTTCGTCCACCGCCTCGATTGCCGCGGCTACCTCGAGCGTCGTCGGTTCCGTCGTCGACAACGTGATGTATGTGACCACGGTCAACTCGGGCGTCGTGCGCCCTGGCACGACGATCTCCGGAACCAACGTTGCGACCGGTACCAAGATCGTGGAACAGTTGCTCCCGCTGGCCTCCGGCGAAGCAGCCGGCGGCGTTGGCCGGTACGCGGTCAGCATCCCCGGCCAGTCGGTCGCCGCGGGAACGACCATCAGCGGCACCTACGGCATCATGACCGCTGGTACCGTCACCGGCTCCTATGGCGTCGGTCAGTCTCTCTCCGGCAGCGGCGTTGCCGCCGGTACGACGATCACTCAGCAGATCACGGGCACTGCAGGTGCTGCTGGAACGTATGCCGTCGACAACAATACCGTCGTCGGCTCGACGACCATCACATCGGCCGATTCGATCGAGACCGACTACTACTGCCGCAGCTATGGCGCTGCCGGCGCGGTCGTGAAGATCTCCAAGAACAGCTAACCCCGCAGGGGGAAGCGGCGCGGTCCAAATCTGGCGCAGTTCGACCACAACCGGGCGCATCCCCTGCGGGAGCGCCTTTTCTTTTTGCAACAGAGAGGCTGTCATGAATCTGCAAGAAGCCCGCAATCAGTTTCGTGCTGATGCGCGCAAATTCCACACGCTCGGCGTTTCGTTCCCCGATGTGCGCTCGTATATCCCCGACGGTTGGGGTGACGACATCGGCCTGGCGATGGACGGTCACCCCGACCTGCAGCGCCTGGCGCAGGACGCCGCACAGCAGGGCCTGACCACCGTGCCCAACACCGGTATTCCGGTTTGGCTCACCACGATGATCGACCCCGAAGTGTACGAAGTGCTGTTCTCGCCGCTTGAAGCGACCAGCATCTTCGACGAGCAGCAGAAGGGCGACTGGACGCTGAACAGCGTCATGTTCCCGACTGTCGAGCACACCGGCGAGACGTCGGCCTACGGCGATTACAGCAACAACGGTTCGGTGAACGCGAACACCAACTTCCCGAGCCGCCAGCCGTTCCTCTTCCAGACCATCATCCAGTACGGCGATCGCGAGCTCGACGTTGCTGGTGCGGCGAAGATCAACTGGCTGAATGAGCTGAACGCCGCGGCCGCGTGGGTCATCAACCAGTATCAGAACACGTCGTATTTCTTCGGCATCGCCGGCCTGCAGAACTACGGCTTCCTGAACGACCCGAACCTGACGGCGGCGCTCACGCCGGCGCCGAAGGCGTTTGGCAACAACAAGTGGGTGACCAACGGTGTCATCACCGCCACGCCGAACGAAATCTTCCTGGACATCCAGTCGCTGATTATCCAGCTGGTTGCTCAGTCGGGCGGCAACATCAACCTGAAGTCCAACTTCGTGCTTGCGGTGTCCCCGCAGTCCGAAGTCGCGCTGACCTCGACCAACAGCTTCGACGTCAACGTGGCGGACCTCATCAAGAAGAACTTCCCGAACCTGAAGATCGTTTCGGCGGTTCAGTACGGCGAGCAGTCGTCGACCAACCCGCAGGGCGTGGTCGGCGGCAACTTCGCGCAGATGATCTGCACGGAGGTTCGCAAGCAGAAGACGGGCTACGTCGCCTACAATCTGAAAATGCGCGCCGGCCGGCTCATCCTCGACCTGTCGAGCTACAAGCAGAAGATGACCGGTGGCACGCTCGGCGCTGTCATTCGTCAGCCTTTTGCCATCGCCAGCATGCTCGGCATCTGATACAAGCATCGCCGTCGGCGTTCTCGACGCCGGCAGCCCAACGCACCACTGCCCCGGAGTTTGCGCCCGCATGCTCCGGGGCTTCCTTTGTAAAAGCGTTTCACCCTTTCCTCACTCCACCGAGAGAAACCTGAAAATGGCACAGACCCGTGCGCAGAAAGCCGCTGAAAAGGCGGCCGCCAAAAAGGCTGCGCGAGAATTGAGCACTTCCGCAAAGACGAACGCTGCAGCTGATGCTGCGCCGATCGCTGCCCCGACCACCAAGGACACCACGAAGACCGCCGGCGCCAACCAGTCGGTCGTTTTCGTCGTCAGCAAGATCACGCGAGGCTTGTACCTCGATATCTTCAATCCGATCGTGCAGAAGGTGCCGCGCCGCGGCGGGGGCTTCGACGAAGTCACCACGCAAATGCGCATGCCCGAGCGCATTCGCATCAAGCCCGCAGTGATGGGCTTCGGCCTCATTCCGAACTACCCGATCATCGACGGCTTCTCGATCACGCGCGACGTGCCGGCCGCGCACTGGCGCAAATGGGTAGAGCAGAATTCGAACTATGAGCCCTACACCATGGGCATCCTGCGCGCGTTCGACACCGAAGCGGAAGCGATCGCCTACGCCAAGGAACATCGCGAGCTGCGCACCGGCCTCGAGCCTCTCAACCAGGACGGCGACCCGCGAGTTGCGACGTCGATGAATTCGAACGTCGGTGACGTCGACATTGACGACGAGACGCCGCGGCCGAAGCAGCCGAAGTAACGACGGAGAATTGCGATGGCGTACAATCCTGTCATTCCGGCCGGCACTGGCGGGACCGGCGCCATCGCAACCTGGTCGCAGAGCGACTTTCTCGAGGCCTACCCGAATTTCAAGGCGGTGCCTGCGCCGACGCTGCGCGCGCAGTTCGATGTTGCCACCGTCTACCTGCGCAACGACGGCAGCAGCCCAATCCGCAGCGCTGCGCTGCAGACGACGCTGATGTACATGCTGACGGCGCACCTGCTGCAAATCACCTTCGGCCCGAACGGCGAAGGCGCGATCGCCGGCGGCGGCGGCGCGACTGGCCTGGTCGGCCGCATTGCTTCCGCCGGCGAAGGTTCGGTGAACGTGTCGATGGATTATCCGGCGACGCCGAACAACGCCTGGTTTCTGCAAACGCCCTACGGCGCAAGCTTCTGGCAGGCGACGGCGAACTATCGCCGCGCGCGCTACATTCCGGGCCCGACGCGATTCGGGAACGGCATCGCCGGCAATAGCGTTGGCGGTGGTTACGGACTCTTTCCAACAGGGAGACGACCACGATGAGAGACAACGACGAAGCGAAGCGCGAAGAGCGCAGGAACAAGGTCACCGTCATGTGCGCCCACCGTGGCGGCCTGCAGCTACGGCTGCACAAACCCCACCACGTTCAGGGTCAGCCGGGCCTGTCGCCCGACCCGGAAAAGCTCGTGGTGCTGAACCACGGCGCCAATCCGGACCTCGACCGCGACTTCATCGAAGCCTGGCGCGAAGAGAACGCCGGCAGCGATCTCCTGCAGCTCGTGACGATCGCCGAGCAGGTGGACGTCGAAGGCGGCAAGCCGGGCGAAGACCACATCACCGAGAAGCCCGACAACGAGGCCTCCATCACCGACCCGGCGCCGAAGCAGGAAGACGAGGGCGAGGAAAAGTCGCCCGAATCGCCGGCGCCGTAACCTTCTGAACCACGCAACGGGGGAAAGCCCATGGATCTTGATAAGGAGATTGCCGGCCTCCGCATGTTCAAGCAGCGACTCGAGAAGCTGTTTGACGGCGGAGCGCTGGCGAAGCTGGAAGACTTCGTGCGACGTGCCGAAGGCGCGATCGGTGGGGCGGACGGGACCGCGACCGAAGACGTCAAGGCGCACCTGGACGAAGTCGCCGAGACGGTGGCCGGCATTCAGCAGCAGCTCGAGAAGCTGCCGGAGACCATCACCGGCGCGCTCAACGACGCGCTGGCGGCGAACGGCCAGCTGGCGGCGGTGCAGAAGCTGGCCGACCCGGCGGTGCTCGACCTGCTCGACTGGCTGGCGAGGAACCGGGAGGCGATCGACGTGCTGGTCTCGCTCGGGGATACCGTCGACGGAACCGGCGAGGCAGCCGCGCAGCAGAGCGGCGGCACGGCGGCCGCTACCGACGGCGCGGACTCCGGCTCCGGCGCACAGGCGGCCTCCTAAAGCCCGGGAAACGGCCATTTGGCGGGCAGGGTGCCCGCCGCTTGGCGGTCAGAATGGGTATCGTACCCGTTCTTTGGCGAACGGGGGCCGAACCGACCCGGAACAAACGAAGAGTTCCGGGTTGGTTCGTGACGCGGGGTCACACAATGCGCGGCAGGAACCCGAACCGTTTAGAAGGCCGTACAGCGCTGTATGAGCGGCTCGGCCTCATACCACCTGACACCGAATTTAATCGACGGGCGGACGCCTACGCGGCGTCGGCGCGCGCCCTGGCGAATGCCACCGCCCACAACGCGCGCAAGAGGGCAGAGCGCCATGGCGTCACTGAAGGGCGGCCACAAGCTGCAGCAGTATCTGGCGAAGCTGGCGGCGAAGCTGAAGCAGCCGGGAACGCTCCGCGTCGGACTCCTTGAAGGCGCCACCGCGCCGAACGGCGACAACCTGGCCCTGCGAGCCTGGCGGCTCGAATTCGGCACCAGCAAGATGCCGCCGCGACCGTTCTTTCGAAACATGATCGCCGCGAAGTCGGGCGAGTGGCCCGACGGCATCGCCTATCAGCTGAAGGCGACCGATTACAACGTGCGCCTGACGCTTGAACGCACCGGCGAGGCCATCAAGGGCCAGCTGAAGGAGTCGATGCTCGACCTGTGGACGCCGCCGCTGTCGCCGGTGACGATCGCCAAGAAGGGCTTCGAAAAACCCCTGATCGAACATGGCGACACGATCAACGCTATCGCGTGGGAAGTGAACATGGACAACAAAATCTCGATCTCCGCCGCCGGCGGGGGAGCACAGGGTTTTGCTGCCATCGCCAAGGCCGCACAGAAACCAACCCCTTAACCAGGAGAACACCACGATGTTTCCGAAGTTCGAATTCGACACGCCGCGACTGCACCCCTCGATTCTGACGCGCTTCCGCCTGCTCGACTTGCTGCTGACGGCGTTGCTCGTGCTCTTTGTCATCGGGCTGATGTTGAGTGCGCCCGCGCGCGCGGATACCACCACAATTTTTCTGACGGATCGCAACGGCCAGATCCCGTTCCCCTTCGGGCCGCCGAACCGGGCGACCGGGGGCGCGGGCTCTATCGACAACATGGCGATCGGACAAGGCACGCCACGCGCGGGCGCATTCTCCTCGCTAAAGTCTTCCGATGGCCTGACCTGCCCGACCTACGCGCCGAGCGGCACGCCGACAGCGACCGACGCGGTGTTCTTCATCGCTACACGCGCCTATGTTGTCGTCAGCGTGAGCGAAGTGCACTCGGCCGCGGCTGGCGGTGCCTCCTCGCTGCAGGTTGTCAAGGACACGGGCACCAATGCCCCGGGAGCCGGCACCGATCTTCTGACCAACAATACCAGCGCCGGCTTCGATCTGAACGGCACCGCCAACACGGTGCAGACCGGCACGCTTACCGCTACGCTGGCGTCCAAGACGCTCGCTGCCGGCGATCGCCTGTCGGTCGATTACGCCAATGCCATCCAATCGTCGGCCGGCATCGTCGTCACGGCTTGTTTGGCGCCGCAGTAGCCATCGCCTTCCTGCCGGCGCTCGTGTAAGAAAGCGGGCGCCGGAGAGGGAGGAATCCATGGCAGAACGCATCATTGTCAAGCGGGGCAGCAACGGCGCAAACGTACCAGGCCAGCGAGGCTTGGCGCTGGCGTCGCACGAGATGGCCGCGCTCGACGACCTGGGGCCAATGACGCGCAAAGCGCTGGTCGAAGGTCCATTGTCGATCCTCGCAACCTCGATCGTCTCACAAATCATCGAGTACAACGACAAGATCGAACTCGCCAACGAAGAACTCGCACGGCAGGGTCTTCCGCTGAAGCGGTATATCGACCCGAAGCACCCCGAAATTGATCGACGTTTGGCTGAAGGCGCGCTGCAGCTTCATGTGCAGCTGATTGCCTCCGACCGCTCGATCGAAGACGCCAAGATGGGGCTGAAGCCGCTGGTGCCGAGACCGTCGGCGCGCAGCGCGCGCGAGCGGCGCAAGACCGAAGGCAGGAGATTCCGCGGATGGTGAACCTGCGACGCGTCGCCAATTCCGTCACGACAGCCATCAATCCCAATGTCGTGTGCGAGCACTGGCGCAGCACAGGATCCACCACGACGGACAGCTTCAAACGCGAGCCGAGCTACGCCAAGGCGCCGATTATGGTGCAGGTGCAGGCCATGGATGACGAAGACCTGAAGCAGATGGATAGCCTCAACATCCAGGGCGTTCACCGCAAGGTGTTTGCAAATCGCCAAGTCGCGGCTGCCATCCGCGTGGCGCAGAAGGGCGGTGACTTGCTGGTGTTCCCGGCGGGCGTGCTGCCTGAAGGCACGACATGGCTCGTGACGCACATGCTTGAACGATGGGGAAATTGGGATACGTTCGCGATCACTCTGCAGAACGACAATTTTGAGGCCTTCAAATGCTGAACCGACTGTTCAACAACAAAGGCCGGCAAGCCTTGCAAGCGCACAATGACAAGACCGAAGCTGGCGCAGCAGGCCGGTCCATTTCGTCGATCGGAATCCATGCGAAGGTTACGCGCGCTGATGGCGCCGTCGAACCCGAACGACTGGTGTCCTATGGACATAAAAATCCGATCATCCATTTGATTTGTGCGCCGATTGCATATCTGAATGGCGTGTTTTGGAATTGGCACTACACCCGCAACCGGAGAACTCCGATATGAAGCGCTTTCGATTTTCTGCCGACTTCACTTTCAATGCAGCCACTCCTGAAGTGCTACTATCGATGATTTCCGGCCACCTGGCTTCTTGCGCTCGCCATCTCGGCAGTGAGCGCGAGATCGACCATGTCTGCCGGCATTTCAAGATCGAAGAATTGAACGTGGATTGGGATGCGGAAGCTGCGGCACGCAAGGCTGACCCGACCTTTGATGACGGAACCACCGATCTGCATGACCATGTGCTTGAAGAGCACGGCGTCATCGACCTCGATCTTGACCCGGCCTCGCCGGCTAGTAAAGCTCGAGCCGAGCAGGTCGAGCGAGAAAAGAGCGAGCGCGAGGCAAAGAACAAGGCGCTCGCGAACGTGGGGAAAACGGACGCCGAGATCATGGCCGAGCATTCGGCCAAGGAGCAGGCCCGGCTTAACGGCTAAAACAGCCATATCACCCTCATTGAAGCCGGGCCTTTGACCCGGCTTTTTTCGTTTTTGCAACAGGAGACAACAGATGGTCGCTCGCGTCCAAAACAATGGGCTTTCCCGCATCACCGCCGCACTGATCGCGCTCAACTGGTATCTGCAGTGGGGCACCGGTTCCGGTGCAGCCGCGTCGGCCAACGTCGTCACCACGACGTCGACCACAGAAGCCCGATCGCTGGCAACCGCCACGCAGCAGACGACGACCGTCACCAACGATACGATGCGCCTGGTCGCCACCATCACCGAAGCTTCGGCAGGCCCGGTGGCGATTACCGAAGTCGGCGCCTTCGACGCCGCCGGATCTGGATCCCCGCCGACGGGCGGCAACATGGACATCTATGGCGATTTTTCAGCCATCAACGTCTACAGCGGTGACTCGATCCAGTTCACGATCAACACCAAGTTCACCTAAGCGCGTGTGCGCATGCTGATCGATGGCGTAGGTACCGAATATCGAGGCGGGCGAATCCGCCTCGACAAGGACTGGTGTTTCCGTCCGCGCGTCCCGCAATGGTGGGAACCGCAAGGCGACACCACGCACTACGTCATCGTCGCGCTTGCGCAGTGGGAAGACGAATTCGGAAACCTGCGCGAAGTCATCGTTTGGCAGGGAAATTTCTACGAGCTCGCAAAGGCCTTTCAGTTCTGGCAGGCGCTTAGCGATGGCATCGGTCCCGCGCCGCACGAGTGGGATCTGCCGTTTCCTTCCTGGTACCCGGGACTGCTGCAGCCCGGCATTGTCTACCGCTTCACCACGCGCACGTCGTTCACATCGACGGGATCAACGACTTGGACGGTACCGACCGGAGTTACGTCGGCCGACTACCTCGTTGTTGCGGGCGGCGGCGGCGGCGGCGGTTTGGGCGGCGGCGGCGGCGGCGGCGCTGGAGGTATGCGCACAGGCAGCCTCGCTGTCACGCCGGGTGCAAGTCCAACGGTAACCGTGGGCGCAAGCGGCGCCGGTGGTAGCTCCGGCACCGGCCTCGGCACCAATGGCGGCAGTTCGGTTTTCGACTCGATCACGTCGACGGGCGGCGGCGCCGGCGGCGGCCACAATACCGGTTACGGCACGGTTGGTAACAATGGCGGTTCGGGTGGTGGTGGTGGCGCTTCGGGCACCAATTCTCGCGCCGGTGGTACGGAAACGGCTGGACAAGGCAACGCCGGCGGCAGCAACACGACTTCGGCCAATTATGGCACAGGCGGCGGCGGGGGGCGCGCCGCAGTCGGCGCCAATGGCACCACGTCTGGCGCAGGCAACGGTGGTGCAGGTCAAGCTTCTTCGATCAGCGGTTCGTCAGTTACCTATGCGGGCGGCGGCGGTGGCGGCAGCGTTCTATCAGGAACAACGGGGGCGGGTGGTGCGGGTGGCGGCGGCGCCGGCGGGACATCAGGCGCCAACAGCAACGGCAATGCCGGAACGATAAATACCGGCGGGGGAGGCGGCGGCGGCTGCTACCAGTCGGCTTTTACGTCAAACGGCGGTGCAGGCGGCTCTGGCATCGTGTGGCTGTCGTGGATTGCGGCCTACACGACGACGGTCAGCATTACCTGTGCGTCGACGGTGACGAAAACAAAGCGCACCAACAAGACCAAGTCCATCACGGCCGCATCGAGCGTTTCGCTTGCCAAGAACACGGCGAAGAAGTCGGTTGCTATCACCTGTGCTTCGGCCGTCTCCATGGTCAGAGAAACGGCGAAGAAGTCGGTTGCTATCACCTGTGCTTCGGCCGTCTCCATGGTCAGAGAAACGGCGAAGAAGTCGGTTGCAATTACCTGTGCTTCGACCGTAGAGATGGTGAAGCGGACGGCCAAGGCGATCTCCGTCACATGCAGCTCGACGGTCGCCACGGCCTTGACCATAGCCAAGCAGGTTGACGTCACATGCAGCTCGCTCGTCAGCATGCTCCGACAAACCCTCAAGCAAATTGGGATCGATTCTGCGACGATCGTTAGCGTTGGGATCGGTATCGGTGTTACGCCGATCACGATCGACGTCGCCGCCGCCACCCAGGTCAGCACCAATTCGCTGACGGCCAAGCTGATTAACCTGACCAGCTCGACCACGGTCTCGTTCCTGAATTCGGTCGGTAAGCTGGTAGACGTGACGGCCGCAGCCGCCGTTTCGGCTACAAGGGCGATTGCCGGCTCTGTAAGCCTCACCTGCGCGTCAACAGTCGGTTTGTTTAAGGCGATGACTGCAACGATCGCAGCCACCTGCGCGTCTTCCGCGACCATTCTTCTGCAGGCCGGGAAACAGATTGCTGCCACCTGTACCAGTGCAGTCACCATGGCGAGGGCGAGCTCCAAGCTGATCGACGTTACCTGCGCGGGCGCCGTCACCATGGCCCGCGATATCGGGACCGCGATCGCGGTCACCTGCACCAGCACTGTCTCGATCGCTTCTGCAATCGTGGTCTCGATCTCGATCACTTGCGCCTCGACTGTTGCCATGACCAGGGCCATCGTCATCTCGATTGCCGTCACATGCGCTTCGGCTGTGGATTTGTTGCGGGAAACCCTGAAGCTGGTTGCGGTGCAGGCTTCGACCACGGTCACCTTGTCCAACTCGACATTGCTGACGGTGTCGATCCTGTGCGTCAGCACCGTGTCGATGGCCAAGGACGTTTTCTTCTCCGTCGCCGTTACTTGCGCGTCGCTAGTCTCGCAGAATGCGCTGGCCGGCAAGCTGGTCGATGTGGTGTCGACGTCGACCGTGACCGTCACGCGCGCCACGGGCTTCAGCGTGAACGTGCTGGCGACCACGGCAGTGACCATGGTTCGGTCAGTCGGCAAACTGATCGACGTCACGGTGGAGGCGGCCGTAACCATCACCGCGGCGCTCGCCCGGATTATCGAAGTCGCATGCTCTTCTGCAGTGACAATGGTCCGCGATACTTCGTTTCAGGTCTTCGCCACATGTGCGAGCGCGGTCTCTATTGGCAGGGACGTCTCGCACCAGGTCTTCGTCACTTGCGCTTCGCTGGCGACCATCTTCCGGACGAATGCGGCACAGGTCTTTGTCACCTGTGCCTCGGCGGTAACCCTTCTCAAATTGACCAGCAAGGGGATTGCTGTTCAGTGCGCCGCAGCCGTGACAATGGTGCGCGCGGTCGGCAAGCGCGTCGCCGTTCTCTGCAGCAGCATGGTCTCCCGACCGACGAAGGCCATCACCAGGACGATCAGCATCACGGTGTCGAGCCTGGTGTCGATCATTACGCGGTTTATCTTGACGCCGATACGCACAGCCATCTATGGCCGGGCGAGCGCTCCGGCCGAGATCGCCGGCGAGGAAGAGCCAACCAGAATCGCTGGTCGGGCATCAGGCGTGCATATCGACGGCTATCCTGAACCGATCAACCCGGATACGGAGTTTTGAGATGGCGGCGTCGGCAGATGTCGAGTTTCGGATAGGCGAAACGTGGAGGATCCTGCTTACCGCGCACGACAGCTGCGGCAACATCCTTCCGCTCAATGGAGGCGCTACCGTATTCTGGAAACTGGCGCTCGATGATACTGTGCTCGATACGCTGTCTGTTGGCGACGGCATCGCGATCGTCGGCGACGGTACGGAGGGGCAGGCGATGATCACGCTGACGCCCGCCGACCAGGCCGCGCTCAATCTCGATGCCGCGTTTTATCAGCATGAATGTCAGGTCGTCTTGGGGGACGGCACAAAGACCGATCAATTCGCGGGCATGCTGCAGGCGTTACCATCTCTTTTTTCCGCAACGTAGAGGGCCAAAATGAAATTCCGCACGATTTTTGCTGCGCTCACTTTTCTTCTTGCCGTGGTTCCGGCCGGCGCCGATGTCGGAATCCGCTATACGCCGCTTGGCTACTGCCAACTGACATCGATCGATACAGCCGTATTGCTGTCGAGTTGTTCCAACTTCTCGACGGCGGCAACGACGGCGGTGTTCGTTCCGGAAGCGCAAGCTATCCGATACCGCGATGACGGAACGGCGCCGACGGCGACCGTGGGGCAACCGGTGGCGGTTGGGACCTCGGTGACCTACACCGGTACGCTGTCGAAGGTGCAGGTCATTTCGCAGACCAGTGGCGCAAAGCTGAACGTGTTGTTCTATCGATGACGGATTTCGCGCTCGCGCCGACCGAAGACGACGTCTTCAAGGCGCTCGGCGACTTCCTGCAGGACATCCTGCCGCCGCAGGATCCGGCAGGCAGCCCGATTGAGCTGTTCATTGTCGTGGCGGGTCAGGAAAACAGCGTTCATGAACCGAAGCAGAAAAAATTCATCGTTTTAATTCCGCTGCGACTGGCACGCGTTGACACA
>ERZ724505.616-NODE-616-length-22251-cov-21.261624_pt1 | contig 22251 bp, 24 predicted proteins | sample MGYA00376038_ERZ724505 | MGnify/ENA primary metagenome ERZ724505 (study PRJEB28724, sample SAMN07190884) | wastewater metagenome | isolation source: effluent of sewage treatment plant in Hong Hong | place: Hong Kong | collected 2016-03-17 ...
AGCGAGTAAGTAATCCAGAACGGTCGGACACCCCATTTGCGAAAGTGGAATCATGAAAGAGGCGTTAAACACTCTCATCAACTCGCTGGAAGCCGTCACCGTCGAGGAAGTTGATGCGGAGATCGCGGATATCGATCGACAGATTGCCGCAGCCACCGAGATGCTGATGAAGCGACGGGATGCTTTGCTCGGGGCGCGGCGGCTGATCTTGCTGCGAACGGAAGGGGCTGTGCAACGCAAGCCCCGCAGAACAAGGTCTGACAAGGGCAAACGGCGTGGCACAACAGAGGAACCAGCCAAGCCAGAACCGGGCAATCTGTCTGTTTTGGAACGAGTGGTGCGACATCTGACGTACACACCCTGCCGTGTCACGTCGCTGTGTAAGGCACTGGCGGAACCGGAAGACGTGATTCGTGGCTGTCTGCAGGCCAACAAATCCATGTTTTCAAAGGATGACGCAGGTAATTACTACCTTGTGAAAAAGTCATGACGAACCCCGTGCAACTCGACGAGGACACCCTGCCGCGACGTGTTGAGCGCAGCGGCTGGGGTAGTCACGGACAGAAGCGGACCGAATGGGAACCGTCCGCGTTCCAATGGGCGGTTTACGAACAGGTCCGCAAGGGTGGATCGTATCGCCAGGTCGCAGCGGCGTTCACGGAAGCGGGCGAGTCGATCACCCATCAAGGGGTCTCGAACATCTGCGGGCGAGTGGATGAATATCTCGCTCAACAGAGCATGGACCGTGTCCGGGCGATTCGGGAACGTCACACCGGGCATTTGGAGCATCTGTTTTGCGAGGCGATGGCAGCGTGGAATAACTCCAAGGGCGAGATCGTCACAACGGAGACGGTGACGACGACCACAGCCAAAGGCGAAGTGACGACGAACAAGGAAGTCAAACGATATTCGGCGGGGAATCCGGCATTCCTGTCTGAAGCACGGGCCGCACTGGCTGAAATGCGACGAATCCACGCGGTCGATAAGAACCCGAAGATTCGCGAGGAAGAGGAAGGGGCCGAAGACGAACGCGTAGCGGGCAAGAGCCGCGTTCAGGTCATCGAGGAAACGATCAACCGTCTGACGGCAACGAAACAGGCCTTGCTGGTGACGGAGCAGAAATCAGGAAATTCAGGGGGGCAAAGTCAGGCACCATGACCCACGACCAAATTAAGATCCGAAACGCGGACATCGTTGCACGAACGCTGCAGGGACAGTCCGTGAACGAGATCATTGCAGCGACGAACATCAAGTACGGCGTGATCTATCGGGCGCTGGCCGAAGCTGGGGTTGCTCCGGTCAAGAAGTACACCCGGACGGACAAGAGGTCTGTCCCGAATGTGAAGATCACGCCACGGAAGAAACGTGGGAGACGTGCGAGCCACGCAAAATGATCGCCGAATCAGACACCATCGCCTACAAGTTGTGGGCACCGCGCCCCGATCAGCCGGAACGGTATGACGAGCAAGAGTCGTTCTACAATTCCGATCTGCCGGGCGTGGCGTTTCTCATTGGCGGCAACGGGGCAGGTTGTTTGTCAGCCGACCAGAAAATCTATGACCCACATGCGGGCCTGTCTCGCAAGGTCAGTGAGATCAACGGTGAGTTTCATGTTTGGGCACGAAACCAGCATGGGCAAGCGGTCGTCGCCAAGGCGATGCCACCGCGAGTCTATGGTGTCGAGGATCTATACGATGTTGCCCTGTCAAACGGCCAAGTAATCACCGTCACATTGGGTCATCGGCTGTTGACGGAGTCAGGCTGGCGAGAAATCGGCGACATTGCTCGCGATGCAGGTCTGTTACCACGCCGGGCTTCCGATGCCGATCAGTTATCCCAAGCAATGTCAGTTGCCTCGAAACCGTCCTCACGTCACACGTCAGAAGTTCGGCCATCTGGCGAAGAGACAGCCCGTCCTTGTGCCATTGCGAGATCAGAGAATGAGGCCACACTTTCGACGAATCGAAGCCATTCCAGCGAGCAACGCGGGCACGATCTAGGCCACGCTTCTGACCGGGCGACAGTTTGCCCTTGCGAGTCTCGACGATGTGACGCCCATTCGTTTCGTACACCATCAGATTCGCGGGATCGTTGTTCGACGGATCGTCATCAATGTGGTGAACAACTTCAGTCGGAGTCAAAAAGCGGCCAAGAGCCTTCTCAGCTATCAAGCGATGTTCGCGAACACATCCGTTCGAACATGCCATCGGATGATCGGGCTGGTAAACCAGCGTGTAGCCACCCTTGTCCACGCGGCGACCGCCCTTCCATGCACGATTGCGGGAACCAGGGGCACCACGGCCACGAAGATCAATGTGTTTCTTCAGGATTTTGTTCACAATCTTCTGACCGGGCCGATACTCAGCTTGAATCTTTCCCCGCCAATATGGTTGCCACGAATCAGATGACAGCAGATCAGCAATCTCTTGGATTGTGCTGCCGTTCTGATACCACTCAATCATGCGTGCAAGCGGCCACGGTTTCGCGTTTGGATGAGCCATGTTTGTCTCCATTGGTGGGAACGGGCGAGAATGCCACCTATATTACCGCCATTACGTTCGTAAGGCGAGACTCGTACTGGGATTTTCACGTTCCAGTCCACGAAAACTACTGGATGGAAGGCATTTGGCATCACAACACGACGGAATGCAGTTGTGCCAAGGTCGCAAAGTTCGTTCTGTTTGATCAGCCACCGCCACGGCCGGACACGCCGTTCTACATCATTGCGAGCTCGTACGAACAGGCGATGAAAGTCTGCTGGAAAGACAAAATGCTCGGCCACGGGCACATTCCACGGGGCGAAGTGGACTGGGAACGTGTCAGTTGGTACTCGGTCAACGACGGATGGCCGTATCGCGTTCCCCTGAAGCCATGGCCAGGTCATCGCGGCAAGAATTGGGTACTCGAATTCAAGTCCTACGAGCAAGGACAGGCCCAATTCATGGCGGATTCCATCGGTGGATTCATGTTCTCGGAACAGTTCCCTTGGGGATTGCTCGAGGAAGTGTTGCGAGGATGCCGCGAATACAACTTTCACGGGGCCAAGATCTGCGAATTCACCCCGGTTGACCCAATGCTGTCGTCACAGCTTGAGGAAATGATCGACCAGGACCGACTTCCGCCGGGCTGGGAAGTGTTTCGAGCAAACACCGAGGTCGCGATGGAGGCCGGGCACGTTTCCGCAGAGTGGTATCAGGAGTTTTTCGGTCTCATCAGTGATGAAATGGCCGACGTCCGCAAAATCGGGGCGTTCGGATCGTACAAAGGGCGAGTTTACCCGACGTTTTCAAAGATCCATTACACAGATGAACCGCTTGAGGAACTGCTGGCCCCTGGAATGCAACATCGGCGCGGTCTGGACTGGGGTTTCGGCGAAGACAACGCATTCTGTTGCGTGTTCGGGGCGAAACGCGGTGACGGATCATGGCTGATTTACGACGAATACTACTCGACGGACCAGACGCGGACGATTCACGACCATTTGCGGGAAATCGCGGACATGTGGGACTGGCCGAAGGGAAACCCCGAGTACGGAATGACGTACGCGGACCCGTCCGACCCTGGAAACATTCGTCTGGCGTCAAAATTCAGCCATTACGAACCGGATTATGAGAACTTCAACATCCAGGCGGCATCAAATCGCGTCTTCGAAGGGATTGAGTACGTCCGCTGGCTGTTGAAGCCGAACGCAAATGGAAAGCCGCGGCTGGTGATCCATCGGCCAAGCTGCCCGAAGCTGATTCAGCAGATGAAAACCTATCGTTTCAGGCAAGGGACCGACACAGGGAGGAATCCGACCGACGCGCGGCCGGAAATCCTCAAAAAGAACGATCATGCTGTGGACGCACTACGCTACTTGGTGTTTTCCGACGCCAATTCGACGGGGAACACTGCCGAAGGGGTCCGCCGCGAAAAGAATTACCGTCGGTATGGCGTTCTTGGGGGGCGGCAATAGTGATAAACAGAATCGCGCCGTTGAATGTCATCATGGTTGTGAAAGCAGGCCAGCGGTTTATTTTCGTGTTTGACGATGAAAGTTTCGAACAGGCGGTCAACGTCGCGGTAGAATACGCTCAAGACCCGGATCTGGACTTCGATTGGAACGACGCGGCACAGACGATAGAAACCATGAAGAAAGTGATGAGAACATGAGCACAGGCACGGCACAATTTCCTACCGCAACCACAACGTTCGAACCGGCCACCAATTGGTTTCGTGGGGAATTCTGGTCAACGTGGACAGGACCGGATATTGAGTTGATCGTCATCCAAAATCACGGCGCATCGGAAGGATGGAAATGGACCGCACGCGGCTGGCGGACACCCGGAGAGTATGACGGCGCGGACCAGTTCGGTTGGATTGACAACGTAACTCGCGATGGAGCGGAGTTGGCAGCGTTGAAATTTTATTTGGAAAAGGACTGACATGACATCCCCCCTATTCCGCAACGCTCAACGTGCCCTCGAGGAAGCGGCCCGCCGTGATGCGACCGTTCGTACGCTGGCGAGAACGCTTTCCACGGTGCGAGGCAGCAGCCGCAACGTCATGCGGGGGGCGAAGCAGTTGATGCAGTCCCTCGAAGGCACTCCGCAGGTCGATCGATACGGCAAGATTTCCGAGTTCGTCCGCACTCAGATCATCAACGAAGTGATTCGCCAGTTGGGGCCGATCGGGGGGCTTGTGGCATCGTTGCTACGTCCACAGGGGCGAAGTCTGACGCAGGACATCAATCAGGAGATCGACGCGGCGGCACAGATCCTACAGGAATTGCAGGGACCGCCGGACCGACCAGCCTGGATGCCACAGACGAAAACTGTCCCATCGAGTGGCGGTGGTGGCAAGGGGCGTGGTCCGGTGACGGTAGGAAGTTCCCCGTCTCCAGATCCAGAGCATTTCCGCGAGGTGACTCCAGCCGGGTACGTCGATAAGGAAGTTGTCGGGCGACGGTACCGGTTTCCGGTCAGTGATCCGATCATCACAGGCGAAATGATCGACGTGCAGTCGTCTAACGTGCATTCCATCGGATACTTATGGAATTCGGAAGCTCCGACCAAGGGAACGCTGCGGGTGCGATATCTGGGTGGGCGTGGCGGAAAAGGGCGGCGAAATGGGCCAGGGCCGTTGTACGACTATTTTGGTGTCCATCCCGAGGTTTTCATGGCGTTCCAGCAGGCCGCGAGCAAGGGTAAATTCGTATGGGATCGGCTGCGAATTCGCGGTACAGTGTCGGGGCACAGATTTCAATACGAACTTGAGGATACCGGGCAATCGTCGTACATTCCTCGAAAGGCCACGCGACTCGGGAAGAACGAGTATTACCTGAGACGTGAGTTCCGGGGGAACCAGAGTCAACTGGAAGATGAGTTTGTCCAGCGAATCGGCATCAATCGGCACGGGCCGCAAGGTTTTGTGCCGAACCGGGGAACGCCGAATCGAGGGACGCCTAACAGGGGCAGGTAATGACCACGATCGAAAAACTGAATCGCCTGTCCGGAAAAATCAGGCAGGCGTACTCTGGGCAAGAGTTGGATATCACCATGATCCGAATAACAGGCGATGGCCAACGAGTGCTGGTGAAAACAAAGCACGCGACACACAAATGGTACAGAAGCCCATCTCTTGGATGGGTGACGTACTGACAGCGTACCAGTAAAGCAATCGGGTATTGAAGCACTCAAGCCCGGCAGTGAGGCGAACAACCGTCTTGCTGCCGGGCTTTTTTCGTTTTGCGGGGATAGGTCGATGAATAACGGGAAAGAGTTGGCGTCATTCCTGCAGGGTGCAAAACTGGTTCCCGGTATGGAGGTCGGTGTTCGCAAAGACAGCGGGCAGATCGATTGGGTAGCCCCGAACATGGGCCAATTCCCGGTCGCTCACATCTCAACGTTTCAGTCACTGCTGACGACCGCAGCAAGAACGTACCGCGAATCAGATGAGGCGATTCGTGCCAGCCGTGACGACGCTCGAAACATGCGAAACGACTGCGGAATCATGGAATGCCTGGAGTCGCGCCAGCGGTGTACGGCACTGCTCAACTGGCACATCGAACCAGAAGACGACACCAGTCAGGAACAGAAGGACTTGGCGGCGGACATGACGAAAATCATGACCGAAATATGCCGGTTCACCGAGTACCGCCGTGTGCTGATGGAAGCCATTTGGTACGGCAAGTACGGCGTTCAGAACAGATTTGGCTGGCAGAATATCGGGGGCAAATGGCGCGTCCTGCCAACACCGTTGCACCACACGCATAACGGTTGGTTACCGATCAACGGTGACAAGATCGTATTTCGCTTTGATGACGGGAACCTGCCTGAAGGGGCGTACCCTGGGCAAATGGGTATCCGCGTCGGTCTCGCTCACTGGGGCGATGACAAGAATGACAATCTGATTGCCAACCGCTGGAAGGTCGAAGCCACCGAGCGGGGGATGGCGTATTTCCTGTCGGAAGCCGAGCAAAAGCTGTGCGTCGTCCACACTCACATGATCGAAGATGCCGCATACGAAGACGCAATTTCGTCCGGAAATCTTCACGGGGTCGGCATCCGTTCCCGCATCTACTGGGAGTGGTTCCAAAAACAGAGCTCGTTGCAATTCCTCATGGAGTACCTGGAGCGGTCCGCGGGCGGTATCGAACTGTGGCATTACCCGATGGGGAACGACAAGGCAAAAGCCGAAGTCAAGATTGCAGCGACGGAGCGTGTCAGCAATCGCAACGTGACGCTGATTCCAATCCCCGCCGGCGAGGAAGGCAACCAGTACGGGCTGCAGGTCATCGAGCCGGGCATGGCGGGTATCGACTGCCTGAAGGATCTGCTTCAGACGTACTTCGGGCATCGCATCAAACGGTACATTCTCGGGCAGACTCTGACCAGCGAAGCCGACGCGACCGGACTGGGGTCAGGCGTGGCGGATCTGCATTTGGATACGTTCCTGCAGATCATCAAATACGACGCGACGAACCTCGAGGAAACTCTGACACGGCAACTGTTGCGGCCGTTGCAGTCGTGGAACTTCCCGAAGTCACGAAACATCCGTCTGAAGTTCCGGCTGGATACCGAAGATAAGGATATGGATGCCAAACTGGACGCGTATTTGAAAGCGTACCAAATGGGGATGGCTATCCGGGCCAAGGATGTTGCGGACGCAATCGGAATGGCGATGCCTGGACCGACGGATAAAGTTCTTCAGCAGTCGCAACAGCAACAGGGCGGTGGATTCGGGTTTGGTTCCTCGATCGCAGGTGGCAACTCACCAACACCGCCGGAAAGCGAACCAGTCGCACCACAGCATGACGACAGCGGTTCGCAGCAATCGACCGATGACGCGCCGGAACACACAGAGTCTGAGCAATACTCGGACGCCGATCTTATTCACTCCTGATTCGAAGGAATAGCCCGATGGCACTTGTCATTTACGATCCGGCTGGTGGTTCGTCTCCTGCGACTCCTGCGGTCGAAAAGGATTTCTACGCGAAGATCCGAGACGGAATCGCGGCAGGCGTTCAACGGTACGCGGCTGAGCGCCCGAAAGAACGCTGGATTACCATTCACCCGCACGGGCACGAGGAAGGCACTGGCACGCCGGTTAAGGTCGACGACAAGGGCAACATTGTTGGCGGGCCGAAGGGGATTGCCGACAAGGGCATCACGAAGTTGAGCGATTTCGGGAAGAAAGACGGCGAGTCGAAGGATGCCAAGAAACCATCTGGAAAGTACCACGTACGCGGCAACGAAATCTGGGACGACAACGGAGTAAGGCACGCTGCAGCACGTACCGAAGATCGGGCTCAGTCGATTGCAGACGAGTGGAACAAGTCCGGCAAGCCTGGGGAAAAGAAGGAAGACGCGAAACCGGATTACGAGAAAATGGCAGATGATCTCGGCAAAGCTGGTGTAGAAATCGTTCGCGGGCCGGATGGAAAATGGACAGCAACACGTTCAGGGCACGACGACAAAGGATCCTACGAGGAGCATATCGGACAGTCGTTCGACGATTACAACGCGGCGGTGGAGGCTGCTTCAAAGTGGGGTAAGAAAGCATCCACCAGCCAGACTGATCGACCCACCCACGAACAATCTCAACCACTCGACCAACAATCCCTCGCGTCCGACATCGAAAAGACAAAGAAGCAGGGCGTGGCATACCAATCTTTTGCGGACCGCTGGAAAGCCCATAAAGCAGAGGGACACAACGATTTTAACGCGACATTGAATGCGTTGTCGGATCACCTCAAAAGCAGAGGCGTCGACGTCTCCCCGAGTGAATTGAACGGAAGCTGGTCGAATCATCATGTGGGCAACCTGTCTGATCGCAATTCCGACGACGACATCAGAAATGCTTTTGAAAAAAGCCGTGACTTGAATCGTCCACATCAAGATGAGTGGTGGATGACTCAATCGCCGTCCGCTCTTGGCGCGGAGAATCAAGACAGGGATCTCGAACGCCGTAGGCAGACACTAATCAAACACGCTGCAGGCATGGACCGTGACGCGGAAATCCTGTCCGCGTTGGGTTCACCAATGGCCGACAAGATGAAAGATCGCGCCAATTCCATCCGAAGCAAAGTCGAGTCGAATCGTAAAGTCTTTCAGCGTGCAATTGCAGCAGAAAAGAAAGCTGCTGCAGATGAGGAGTCGCACGCAAAGGAGCAGCGTCGATGGAAGGAGGAGACTCCTATAGTCACATCAATGACTCCAAAATCATTGGCAAAAGCGTATGACAACCCGAGATACGGGTTCGCCAAGATGCTGCAAGACACTGGATGGTATTCGAATTCAGCTATGGCAGTGAAGCCACCGGAAAAGATGAAGCAACAGATTTTGGCGAGTAGCACGATTCACGACGTGCGATACCCCAAAATTGCAGAGATGGCTCAGGAGCAGAGTGGAAACAATAATCCACCGATGCGAATCCTGGGGCATCGCACATACGACGGACCTGTCAAGCGTGGAAAACCATCGGACGTTGCGGAAACCTTGTTGTCAGACGATGACGGAGATCACGTTACCGTTGATTCGCAGTATCTGCAGACGATTCAAAAGATGCACCCCAAAGCGACGTTCCACGCGCCGATGAATTCAGGCGGTCCGATCGTCGTGAAAGACCCAAGTGGCGACGTGGTGGGACTGTTGATGTCGAAGCGGAGCGATGACCGCGATACTGACACGGAAAACCATGTCAAAACGGTAACTGGGGCGAGACGAGTCAAGCGATACTCGGCCGGTTCTGTCGACGGCCAATTAGACACCATTCAACGTAGGAGAGATGCAATAGAACAACTGACGGCAGCGTTCAGCGAGTTTACTCAAACATTCCGCGCGTTGATGGATGCCGATCCAGAATGGCAAGCGATTGGGGACGATCAAGGCGACAATGACGATCAAGAAATCATCAACGACGATGACGCGGACGACGATCAGAACCAGTCGCCACTTCAACAGGCCATCGAACAGGCGGCATCAGAAACCGACACGGACCCGACAGACGCCCAGAAGAAAGCGGGCAACTACGCCAAAGGCAAGTTCAACCTGTGGGGGCGTACCATCGCCATCGAAAGCCCGCGAGGCAGCATTCGCAGTGGGGTAGCGCCCGACGGCGAAGAGTGGCAGAACGAAATGCCGCATCATTACGGGTACATCAAGCAAACCCTGAGTGATGCGGACGGGGACCACATCGACTGTTTCATCGGGCCGGACCCCGATAGTGAAACGGTGTACGTCGTCAACCAGAACGACGACAAGGGGCAATTCGACGAACACAAGGCCATGATCGGCTTTGACTCCGAAGACGAGGCTCGCGAAGCGTACGAATCTGCATACCCGGATGATTGGAGCGGACTCGGAAGCATCGTCTCTATGTCGAAGGCAAAGTTCCTGGAGTGGCTTGATGACGGAGATACCAGCACTCCCGTTGAACCGGAGCGCGACAGATACTCTCGAATCGCGAGGTACGTCACGATGGCACTGAGCGGAACTTGACGCCATTCCGGCCAGACATCCCCGGTTATGCCGGGGCTTTTTCGTTGGGACAGTGAACTATTCAACGACAACAGGATCACCGACTATTTCCCAGAATCCAACGTGCGGAAACTCGGCGGCATCGGCTTCGTCGTATGCAGTGAACACGCATTCATGGATTTGGACAGAACCGAACACATCAAGCGGCAGGACTTCAGCGGCGCGTTTCTGTGCAGCTTCCAGCGTGCGGAATCGGTCACAGCGGTCATCGGCTCGATCCATGTCAGAATCTCCGTTGTCATCAACAGGGATTCCGGCACACCAATCGACAGACCAGGAGCGATCACCAACTACAGGTCGATGTTTCATGACATTGCCTCAATCCAAGCCTTAACGGCGGTCTGATGCTCAACACATGGCCGGTCAACACGATCCAGCCAACGACGTACGGTGTGCGGCGACACGTCCAGATGCTGTGCCAACGCGGTCTGGCTGATGACACCACGTTTCCAGTGATTATCGAGCAGCTTTTGCAAACGGAGCAGCGTACGGGACCATTGGCCGGAATCTGGGTTGCGACGCTTCCCTTTGGGCCAGTGACCGCGTTCAACTTTGGGCTTTCTTTTCATTGGTCAGGCGTCCGGTATTGGTGGCAATTGAACCCACTGCGGAGCGTCGGTGTTATCGCGAAGCTCCCAGACCGTCCCATCGTTACAAAGAGCCGTCGTGACCATGTTGCACTGCGTTGAGGAAGTGTTGGCGACACCAGTCACGCAAATCTGAATAATGCGTCTCGACGCAGTCGCAGAATCGGCCATCAATTCGCCGACAAACGCCGCGTGCAACGCTGGGTCTTCTTTGCTCCACTGCTCAAGCAACTCAGCGGCACGTTTGTAATCAGCCATGGAAATCTCCTTCCAGTATTTGCTGAATGGTTGCGGTCATTGTTGATCTGCTTCGACCATGTTGATCTCCTCCCACACGGCTGGCAGGAACATGACGCGGGTTTATTCCGGAGTGATACAATCCACCAGGATATTCCTAAGAACGCTTCGTGGTACGCAATACCCTTGTTCTTTACACGAGTCGTCTAGTTTTGAGACCAGCACGGAATCGAGGCTGATGTCCTCACATCCTTTTGCCAGGACAACGGCATAATCCAACGGAAAATATTCGTAGTAGTTGTCTTCAGTGATGGTCCCAAAGCACTCGCGGACCTCGTCGCAATCGCAAACTGGGTGGGCTTCCAGCAATTCGAGCAGACTGTCGAATGTTTCGTTTTCGCTGACGGGATGAATCAACACAAACTGACCTGCGTCGGTCGTTTCGATGCTGTAGTTTTTGCCGTTGAATGTCGTCATGTTTCATGTCTCCGTTGGGCTGATTACCAGTCAGCCGGGGTGTTGTTGTCGCTGTCACGTTGACTGCGATGAGTGCTGTTTCAGGATTCCTGACGATGATTGAACGTAACTTCATGAATCTGAAACGACGAACTGGAGATTCGCAGGCCAACAGGGCTGACTTTGATTGTCCACGTTAGGCGGCACCCGCGACACGTTCGTTTTACGATGGATGTTGCAACACGAAATCGCGGGAGATAAAGCAGCTTGCTACAGAACGGACACTTTGCTTTCAGATCCATTACTGAATTTTCCCTTCGATCAACGCGATTCCAAGAGTTGTTGTTGCACACAGATCCGACAGCGGAACGTCACTGCCGGGGGCATACCAACGCATTTCACGTTCCCAAGCCCGATGGCAGTATCGATGTTCAAACCCATTCTTACGCAGCACAGCAGCGGCACGTCGGGCAGCGGTACGAGGCTTTGCAGTGGCCTCTGCGACCGACATGCCAATCAGTTCGGCAACTTGCTCGGTGATTGGATCTTGAAGCATCATTTCCAAATTCCTTTGCGTCGCGGGGTGTCGTTTGTCCTTCCATAGTATTATACGTCATTGGGGGCACGTTGGATCAAGTCCAATGGGGGCACATTCGCAAAAATGTGAAAAATTCCTGAAAAATCGCACGAGAAACAGAATCTGACAAAATTGGCCGACCGCACGGAATTTGCTTGAAACGGGTCTTGACCATGATCTCTGAATTCGGTTGACTACACACCTCACGGGGCATGACCCCACCATCACGGTATTGGAACAACCAGGCCGCGCACCTATCAGGGTTCGCGGCTTTTTTCGTTTGCGGAGTTCGCCAAATGACACTGGTCCTCAACGGTCTCGACATGAGCGGGACGACAGCACACCGACCAACGAACGCCGAAATTGGCCAGCCCTACTTCGATACCACGCTCAACACGCTGTTGGTGTGGAACGGTTCGGCATGGCAAGACGCTGCCGACTCAACCGCGCCCGCAATCAATGGGGCGGCGGGAACCACGGGGACTGGCACCACAGCGGGAACAACTGGTGGAGCAGTCTCGCTGACCGCAGGGGCGGGCGGTGCCAAAACAGGCACAGGCGCGGCGGCAGGCGGGGCCGGTGGAGCGATCACGGAAACAGCCGGGAACGGTGGTAACACCGCATCGGCTGGCAGTGACGCAGGCGGGGCTGGTGGTTCAATCACCCTGACGGCAGGCACAGGCGGCAACGCGTCGGCCGGAACGGGCAATGGCGGGGCCGGTGGAAGCATCGATCTTGTTCCAGGTGGGGGCGGAACGTCAACGGGCGGAACAGCCGGGGCTCGCGGCGAAGTCAAGGTGAACGGGGTGGCCGGGCTGATGCAGGTCAACTTCGTGTACGGCGAAGCAACCCCGCTGGATGCGTCGTTCTTCGTGGCGCTGCGAGCATATCGCGTCAAGGGCATCACGGTCAGACCGCTCGTGGCGGGCACGGACGTGTCCGCAGTCACCGCCGTCATCAAAAAGGTGGGGTCAGGTACAGCCATCGCGTCAGGGACTGCCCTGCACACGGGTACGGTGGACCTGAAAGGCACGATCAACACAAATCAAAGTCTCACGCTCAGTTCCACGTCATCGGATCTCGACATTGCGTCGGGGGATGCCATCGGTATTGACGTGACAGGGACCACAACCGCAGCCCGCGGGGTTATTTCCATTCTGCTCAATCCACGGTAATCATGGTTGCTACGCTCACACCGCCGAAGCCCGCTGCTCCGCTGCGAATTCAGCCCATGCTGAATGAACGGCAGGATGCGTTCGTGGAACGTGCGGACCGAGCGTTGCGAACCTCGATTCCAGACCGGAATTCCCGCATGTCGGCCATCGCGCAGGCATGGGGGGCCAGCGGCAACGAATCCAGGCTGCAACAGCGAGTCCGGGAAGCACTCGCAGCGGTGGGAGAATGTCCGGTCGATCAACTGGATACCGTGTTCGTGACACGACCAAACCGGCCTATCTTTCCAGAGCATTCGACCATCGGCCCGGACGGGTCTCCGCAGCGATACGACCGGGCAGCATTGGCGGCGATTGTCGATCGATGCAACCGACGAATCCTGGATACCGGCGACTTGGCGGCAATGTCTGCCGGGCACACTCCAACGCAGGAGCAGCAGGCCAAGGGTATGCCGATGCCCGATCTGGTCGGTTTTACCGGCCCGTTCCGGTTGGGGCTGATCGGCACGGATCGGCCACGCTGGTGTATTTTCGGCGATGAACACATTTTTCGCGACGATTACGCGCGAGTGAAGAAAATGCCACGTCGGTCTCCTGAAGTGTGGATGGAACCACGCATGGCAGACCGAGTGATGGACCCTATTGCAGTGTTGGGGGCTGAGACTCCACGACTCGATACCGGGTTGGCTCGATTCTCCCGTGGGCGGCTGGATTCAGCCCGTTACACGAATGTCGCACGTTACAGCCTGGGAGCCATGCCAGGCGGTGCGAATACCTTTGTTCAAGACTATTCCGCTGGGGATGACGATATGGACGATAACGCGATTCAGTCGCTTGTTGCGGCGGTGATTCAAGGTCTGCAGGCAACTCCCCAATGGGCATGGATCACGGAACAAATGGGCCAGGGCGACGGAAACCCGGTCCCAACGGACGCAGATCAGGGGCCAACGCCATCGGCGGACGCAACGCCGGTGCCGGGTGCCACTGATCCAAATGCCACTCCAGACGCGGGTGGCGCTCCTGCACCGGATGCGACTGTCACGCCGGACGCCGGGGCACCAAGCCCAACGCCGGACGCGGCTCCACCAGTTGATTCAACGCCACCAGCGGCGGACAGCAGACCGACGGATAACACAGGCGGCGGGGCGACTCCCGAAGAGCTTGCCAGCATGGGCGATGACGAAAAGGACGAATACAGTCGTCTGTCGTCTCCGGCCCATCAAGCGGGGTACATGGTGGCACGGCGGCGGCATGCCAAGCCAGCCGGGGCCATGCAGTACGCCAATCCGATCGAGAAGTCTCGCTATTCCCGCATGGAAGCGGAAAACGTCAGCCTGAAGGGAGAAGTCGCGGCACTGCGAGCCCAGCGGACGTTCCAGGAGCGATATTCCAAACTGTCCGAACTGAACCAGTTCCACGAATTCAACCTCGAGGAAGAGGCGCAGGAATGTTCTGGCATGAAGGACGAGCAGTTCCAGCGGCACCTGGAACGCATTGCCACGCGGTATAGCCGCCGCGACCCAAACGGCGGAATGCCAGTGTTGTTTACGCCACCATTGGACCAGCCGAAACCGGATGATGGAAAGAAGGAACGCTACAGCCGTCGGGCAATCGAAATTGCGTCGCGAACTCCGGGGATGGATTGGGATACGGCCTATGGACAGGCCAAGCGAGAGATTGACGCGAGTTAACCGTCAAACGTCGTTGTAGCGCGGTATTGAAGCACTCAGGCCGCGAGTTTGCCCGACAGGGTGAATTCGCGGTTTCTTTTTTGTTGTAGGAGATGAAGCAGATGGACCAGCCCCAAGTCATGTATGCCAACGGGACCATTCTCGTGGCCTCGATCGTCATGATTGACACCAGTCGTAACAACGCGGTCATCGCCTGCACGAGCAATGCCCGTGCGTTTGGTGTTGCTGCTCTCGGAAGCCGGGAAGCCCCCATCCCCAGCGTCACCGCCGATCCGCCAGAAGCGGCACAGGCTGGCGATAACGTCGAGGTCTTCACTGCCGGTCGTGTCTGTCTCTGCCGTGCGGGTGGAGCGATCACCGCCGGAGCCGAAATCAAGTCGGGCGGGTCGACAGGTGCCGGCATTGTCTGTGCCGAAACGACCGGCCTCAAGGAAAACAGCGTCGGGACTGCTCTCGAAGCCGCCAGCAGTGGCGAGTACTTCAAGCTGCTCGTGATGCCGAAGACGATCACAACCCCGTGATCGATGATCGTTTGAGTTTGTGATTTGTGAAATGAAAAACCCGGTTTGGACGCCAATCCAAACCGGGCTCAGAACTAACCAGCGGCGAAACGCCACGGCCAGCCCAGACAGCAGCCAGCGTAACGTAGCCGCCCAGTGAAAAGAAAGGGCACGCAACCATCATGGCTGCAGCAGCTACGTTCCCCAGTGGTAATAATACATTCGTGAAGGATCACGAATCGTCTGGCAAGTTGACGATCAACTTCAGCCGCAATCCCAAGAAGTTCGCGCTGAACCGGTACATCCAGATCATCCCCGTCAAGCAGATGGCAGGGTACTACCTGGAAATGACCGTGGAAGAGGCCGGTCGCTTGTTGAACAGCGACGGGGCCGAATTCGACTGGCCCGATGGTGCCGATGCTCCAGCCGGGGCGGACGGTACTGAATCGTTCGTGTTCAAGGAATTCCGTACCAAGCGGAAAGCCTACGCGGTTCGCCTCGGCGAATTGGCCGTGGAACAGGCTGGCTGGAACATCAGCGAAGCCCACCTGAACATCAAGGCCCAGCAAGCGATGACGAGTCGCACGCAGGACGTTGTGACCGCGTTGACGACCAGCGGGAACTACGCATCGTCTCACGTCAGTGCGGCGAGTGCCATTTCGGGCAACTCGGGCACGCTGGCTGCGTCTACCACAGCACGCCAGGACATCAAGCGAGCCTTCAACACGATGGCACAGCAGATCATCGTTGACACCCTCGGCGCGGTGACAACTGACGATTTGCGTATCGTGATGGGGCCAACGGATGCGGCACTGATTGCCCAGTGTCAAGAAATCGTTGACCACATCAAGGGGTCGCCGGATGCCTTGGCACAGGTCAAGGGCGAGATTCCAGGCACGAACACCCGATTCGGTCTGCCGGACAAACTGTACGGCTTCAAGATCGAAATCGAAGACGCGGTGAAGGTCACCAGCCGCAAGGGGGCGACAGCCGTAAAGACGTTCGTCTGGCCAAGCGGTTCTCTCGTCATGTGTTCGCAGGTCGGGGGACTGGTCGGTCAGGCCGATACCCCGAACTTCTCGACGGCATGCCTGTTCGTCTACGACAAAGACGAAATGGCGGTTGAAAGCCAGCATGACGCCTGGAACCGACGGCATGACACTCGCGTCGTGGACAATCGCCAAGCCAAGGTGGTTGCTCCTGCCAGCGGGTTCCTGTTGACCGGAATTGTCTGAGTCCTCTTTCGCGAACGGAGCGGTGATCGACCGGGAAACCGATTGATCACCGTTCCGGGGCGAAACCGGAGAAGTGCCAGTGTCAGCCTATGCCACCCCCGCCGACATGATAAACGCGTTCGACGCGTCGATTCTCGGGGATGTTGTGTCTGATACGGGAGTGCAGATCGACGAATCGGGACTGGCAGACAACCCGAAACTGCTCTCGGCACTGCTGCGAGCGTCTGGCGAAGTTGAAGCGGCCGTCATCGCAGGCGGAATGTACACACCAGCCGAACTGGCGGGACTGACTGGCAACGGGCAGGCCTTGCTGGTGGAAGTCGTCTGTTGTGTGGCCATGTGCAAGCTACTGCGACGTCGGCCATCAACGCGGACGGAAGAGTTGCAGAAGGGCGTTTGCGGGGATGCCAAGGATTTACTGCAGGCGCTTCGAAAGGGCGATGCGGTGTTCGGTGGGTCCGCCAATGCTACGGACGGGACGTTGCCAGAAACGACAGGTCCAACGTCAGCGACATTTGCGAATCTGAATATGACGGTGGACCAGACAAAGAACTACTACCCACGACGGCGACTGCCGTACGGGCGTTGATAGGGAGAGATCACGATGACCGTTCCATCAGTAACAGCCCCATGTTTCCAGGTACCAGGCCCGGTACAAGTCTGGGTTGGCACGGGCGCGGCCGCTGCGATGGAATTCTTCGGATACACGCGTGGCGGCGTGCGAATCACGGAACAGGCGTTCTGGGATGAGTTGAAGTCCGACGTCAGCGGCGGGGAGCGGGGGCCGATGGCCGATGCACAATTTCTCGGGGAACAGCACACCGTTGACGTGGAAATGGCGCAGTACACCGAAGCGATTCTGACGAAGCTGCTGCTGCGGGTGAATGCGGGTGCCACGCGAGTCCCGGGCATGCTGATGAACTGTTCGGGAGCGTATTTCAGGCTCGCATTGATCGCATCAAACTTTGTGCGCAATTACACTCGCGTCCTGATTCTGGATCCCATCGACCACGGAGCCGTTGGTTTCACGTCCAAGTATCCACGCGTGAACTTCACCTGTCTGCAAGATCCGTCGGCAGTCGCAGGCACAAACGGGGCACCAACGCTCTACAGCCCGTGGAACACGGCGGTAACTGTCAGCGGTTCGTCGGTGACGTAAGAGGGCAGTATGATTCGGTCAATTCTTTTCTGGTTCGCGTACGCCGTGGGGCTCGATCCTCGCGGCCTGTTCGCGTTTTGGGACGGCCGGAAGTGGCGATATGCCGATCCGATGGGAGTGGCACGCCGGTTGTGGTCCCTGCCAGAGTTCGACAGTGGGAAGTCCCGGGAGTTGATCGCGGGCGGGGTCGGTACTCTGATCGTCCAAGGTTATTCCGAGATTGCCGAAGCGGTACAGCACGCGTTTGAAGTGTTGCCAGCCGAAGATGGCGGATTGACCGAAGTCGAATGTGATTTGCTCTTGGCACGCTTTGAATCGTACCTGGGTGACTTAAAAAAAAATGGCAGTCCTTTGCCGATCTCGGGGCCGTCTACGGTGCCGTGTGTCTCCCCAGACTTACCCACGAATGCCGCGTCGGTCTCTGGCTGAATCTCGATCGACAGCAATTGCGGCTGGCTCGCATGATCACCCATGGCGTGGAATCGGCGAAAGTTGGTCTGACGCAGGAAATGTGCCGGGCACAGGCCGAAACAGACTTGCTGGGCGACATCGAATACGCGCGTCTCTCGGCTGAAGCCAAACGAAGGGGATGACGCATCATGGACATTGCAGGGCTCGTCAATCTCATCGCTACAGCGATCACGGCCAAGATGACCATGACGCTGTCACAGCAGATCGGCCAGGCACAGCGGGCGAAATCCGAGCCGATACAGGCCAGTTGGTGGCAACGTCTCGCGCGGCCCCTGGGATTGTCTCCCGTCGTCAGTTGGGCAGAACGGTTTTCAGTCGGCCAGCCATCGAGAGAAAACCGGGAACGCGTGGCGAAGTCTCAGGCATCGTGGAATTCGGCCATGCAGGCCCACAGCGATGCACAGGGCCGGTACACGAACGCCGTGAACGAGTTCGAGGCGGAAAAAGCCAACCCGACCGGCAAGGATTTGGCGTCGCTTCAGATTGCCATCATCGACTACGAGAAAGCGTTACACGAAGCGGCGGCAAAGCTGAAAGCCACCACGCAGGCCCACGACTCGTTGAAGACCGAAGTTGCACGGCAAACGGCGTGGCAGACGCAGCGGACAAAAGACAACCTGTGGAGTCCCGCCCAGCAATGGCGGAAGGCAAAGCAACAGGCCAGGATTGTCAAACGGAAGTGGCAGGCGGCGGCGGCAGTGATTGCGGCCCATAAGATGGCCAACGAGGCACATGCAAAGAACGAAGCACGGCATTTCGGGAACCAGCGTAAGCAGGCCGATGCACGGCGGGCAGCGCGGCGGGCGAATGTCGCTCTGAAACGGGTCGAACGAAGCCATCAGGCGAACCTGCAACGCCAGGCGATGACCAAAGAGCAGATCGAGCGGGCACCAAATGCAACCCTGCGAACGCGGGCGATTATCAGCAATGTCCGGGCATCCGCAGCGGTTCGGCAGTCCGCGCAGGAAGTGACTACAGCACGAGCGGCACGAGTCACCGCCGTGGCAGCACGTCAGGCCACAAACACTGCGGTGACGGCATCCGGAGCGGCTGTTACGCGATCGGCGACGGCAGTGTCACGAGCAGCCCCTGTTGTACGCATGGCCGTTGGGGCAGCTGTGGCACGCAGCGCGGCGGCGACAGTCGGAGCGGTCGCTTTACCAGTGGCAGCGGCCATCGGGGCTGTGGCGGGGGCTGTGGTCGCTGTCAAATCGTTTGTGAACCGCCAATTGCAGAAGTCGGAACAACTGATTAACGGGCAAATTCAGCAGCGGTCCCAGTTCAACGGGCAGATTGCCACTGCGATGGCCCGGTATGAAGCGCAGGAAATGCAACTGAACATGCGGACCGGGGCGCAAACCGCCAATTCGGCAAGTGCGGTGGTCGAATCGACGATGAGACTCAAGGAAGCGCAGCAGCCGATGAACGCGGCGTGGGAAGAAATCGGCAATCGCATCCAGGCAGCGGCGACTGACACGGCCACGCTGTTGCAAGAGGGGTTAAACAAGATCGATATTATCACGCCCGCAATATTCGAATCGGTCAAATGGCTGCAATGGCTTCCATGGGTGAAGCAAGTCGCAGAAAACACCAAGAAGCCGTTGGAAGGATCAGGAGTTGACGCGTTCGTGTCGGGGTATTTCATGAACGTGAACAAACGAGACGACAAGCGGCGCGTGAGCGATGTTCCGAAGGTGAGATGACGGGAGAGATTGATGGCATCCGTGGGAACCTACATTCAGTACGGCAATGTGAAACTCTATCGCGTTATCACGCGAGAGGTTCGGCAGGAACCCGTGTTTGACGACTCTCGTACGGACTTGCTGTACCACAAAACAACGATTCGCGTTTCGGGATACTTGCACGGACATACTGACTGGTCATATTTGATGTCGGAACCAGTGACATCGGTCGGAGGTGCCACGGCGGCACACAAACTGATGCGGTATCAGTTGCCACCTCGGCTACCGTTTATCATGGCGGTGGGAGCGGTGGAAAGCGGCGGTGTGATGCAGCCAGCCAGAACGGCCGGAAATCAGCCAATCGTGTTGATGGAAGCGTATCCATTTCCTGCGAGAATTTCTGTTCCACAAGCGGTGAAGAACGATGATGGAACGACGACGGAAGTTCCTGGAAACATCAATCTGAAGAACTTGGACGTGGCGAACGGTCCACGATGTCTGGAATTCGTCGTGTCGCACATTACCGGGAATGAACTTTTCCACGTTGAGGCCACGTTCGAAATTTGCAAAGTGGAATGCACTCCAGACGGATCTGTGCCGTACAACTCGTACGGGGTGCTTTCGAATCGCTGGTCTGTCAGTGATGTGCTGGACGCCAATATGCGGACGATACGAACGTACCAAGGTACGATGGTGCTGGCATCGGCAAAGATCCACGCACATCAACTGCGATGGCTCATTTCCCCGCCACTGCAACCCCTGTTCCGGCGCGAGCGAATGGAGTTCGTATGGGAAACGGACGGACTGAAACTGCATTGGACAGTGACGGATCAGGAGATTGCATGCGCCGCGCCATTCCCGGCAAGAAAGTGGTCCGTGACGCACACGATTCGCACGCACAGAGCGATGATCGGTGCGTCATCTATCCAAATCGCAGTAGAGGGGGATTCGGACGTCAACAAGGCAGATCTAATCGAAATCTGTCATTGGGTCATCTCAGCGAAGATGTTTCGTAAAACGCCACCAGAAGTGGCCAAAGATCCTAAAGAGGTGTTTGGCGCAAACCAAACCCCCGTCGATTACATCGTTGATCGTGTGGAATTCACCGATCACATTGGTGATGTGAATGCGATTTCCGCGACGGCAGAGGTTCGATCTTTGCTAACGGCAAAAGACGGCCTTGCGATGGCGTTTCAAAATTTTGGTCAACCAATCGTCGCCGCGCAGCTTCCACCGCCTCTACAAAAAAACGTCGGAAACAATTTCCCATACAACGCTGGTACGGGAAAACCGTATGACATCGCGCGGTCGTGGGGTGGATACGCTGGTCAAATTCCAGAAGTCGAAGGCCCGGCAAGTATCGTTGGCATCGTCGCGTGCTTTTTTCAGACCCCGTGCAATGATCACCATTTTGCGACCCACGAATACGAGGTACTGACTAAGAATTATGAGCGGGAAGACTCTGTTGATTTGGTGCCGTACACAGCGACAGTCGTCTCAAATCTCCAACTTTCCACAGACACGAACGCTACACCATACACGGCAAATCACATGATGTACCCGTACACGTTCTGGCAGGTGGACAACGTGTACAAGACGCACGCGATGCGGGCCCAAATGCCAATCGCGAAAGTGCCAGCAACAGGCACGGTCGCAAAGTTTGCGGCCACATCCAGCGTGGTTCGGATCGCAGGGGGGCAAACACGGCGAATCATCCGTATCTCGGCAGAACGGGCGGGAGATTGGCCGGAGTTACCAGACCCTGAAACTCTGGCAGCGCTTCCATGGCCTTATCCAGAGTCTGTGGATCGTGAAATTGGCTGGCTGCCACTCATTCAGTATTACCTGCGATCAGCACTCAAGCCAGGTCGCAGCGTCACGACCGCAACGGGGCAAGTCATCTTCCGCGCGTCGATGGAAATCGTATTGGCCTTGAGCCGTCCGCCGACGCCAAAAGAAAAACTGGCCCTGGGGAACGAGAAGTGGACGAACAAGGGGCCACAGACGACCACGACGACTTTGACAAATTCGGACTGGTCGCAGTGACGGCGGGCGGGTAATCTGTTGTCTCGCGCTATCGAAGCACTTGAGGCGTGCCACCCCTGTTGGCACGCCTTTTTCTTTGGATTCGACCATGACGACCGGGTACGGAACTCCCACAACGCAGATCAAGGTTCTCGAAGCCGTCGTAAAGGCGCTGCGGGATGCGATTCCGCAACTCCAGGGGGAGAATACCTGTTTCCTGTCGATGGACCCCGAACCGTTGCACGAAGAACGGCAAAATCTGTTTGCGACGGTCTGCCCGATGGCGGGACGATTCGACGATGAGATCCATCACGGATCGGACTATGCCAACGAACTGTCGGGCGTGCTGATCACGGTCTGGTCAGGCATGAAACTTGATCGGCCCGGCGGCGACAAGATGATGATGACCGAGTCTGCACGCGGGCTGCTGAGTCTCAAGC
>ERZ724505.617-NODE-617-length-22247-cov-5.523837_pt1 | contig 22247 bp, 19 predicted proteins | sample MGYA00376038_ERZ724505 | MGnify/ENA primary metagenome ERZ724505 (study PRJEB28724, sample SAMN07190884) | wastewater metagenome | isolation source: effluent of sewage treatment plant in Hong Hong | place: Hong Kong | collected 2016-03-17 ...
TGAGAATCAGGATGTCGCCAGCCTGGATGCCCGCCGGAAGCGCGGGCTGGAACGTAGCGCCATCAGCTAACGCATTGGCATATGCTATACCTGCGCCTTCATATGTTATTCCTGCGCTTGGTGCGGTATATGATGACGATTGTGATATGTTAAATCCATGTCCATATGCTTGTGAGTCAGCCCATGTAGCTGTAAATATGGAGGTCATGTATAATGACAGCATCACACTGTCAGTATATGCGCCTAATAAACCTGACGCAATATAACTACTAGCAGATGAAAACCCAATACCAATTGCTATAGACTCCAATGCTGTCCATGCGGCATTAAAACTTGCTGACTGTGAAATACTAAATTGTGACTGCAGACCAAAAGCTTCATTCCATGAAGTAGGTGTGACACCAGATCCAGATACCGCGCGCCACTGAGAACCATCAGAGAAATACATCGACCCATCAGTTAAGAATGCTATTCTGCCAGGCCGACCTGAAGCATAGGCTGATAGTGATGGTGGATATGATGACTGTAATGCTGCAGATGACGCTATTCCAGTAAGTGGTGTTAGCATGTATGCTAACGCATCTAAAAACTGTGCCGTGATGACAGTGCCGGTTCCATAATAGTCTACTGTTCCAGACAAGCCCTCATCACTAGCATGGAATTCTATTACAGGTAGATACTCTGTACGTGCAGCGCCAGTTGGCGTCATAACAACCTGGGTCTGTATACGATACTGACCAGCAGCAGGAACACTAGACACGCGTGTACGCGATGTACCACCCACTATCACAGTCATTGGTGTGACCGGATTGTTAGGATCGGCTGGTGCCTCGGCAAGCAATGCTAATCCACCTGATATAAGTATTCCCTCAGGTGTACCGACGCGTACAGGGGACGGCCTATAATTTACTGGGGCCTTAAATGGTAGCGCCACGGGCTACCTCATTATGTAGATGCTGCAGTAGCTGTCACGGTAACGGTTAATGTACCACCTGGTGCAACAGCACGGTCACCACCAGAGAAGTTCCCAACACCGACGCACGTGCCAGCCGTACCAGACTTTACGTTTGATGTTGATAGACCGACGCCAGCTATTGTGGCTGTACCATTAATATTAAATACTGCAGGCGATCCTGAATTTGACGTGCTCTGGCTTGCTGCAGCCGCAAATGTTGCAACTGGACGTGTACCATCTGAGTATGGCACAGCTTCGGTCCATCCTGCATGTGCGGCCATCGTGTCGGTAGCAGCGTATGTATTGCCCGCACCCGGCCCAGTCACCAAGAATACATATAGTGACCCAAACTTTGCGGTTGCACCATAGATTATATCCAACATAGTATTAAGAGCTACGTTGGGTATTAGATTATGGATATACTCAACCCAGCCGCTTCCGTCTGGATGCGAATACCTAATCTCGTATGTCTGTGCTATACCGAAGTTAATACCGTTACGAGGAGGCGGGGTGTAATCAGCAGTGGCTGACATACTAAATGCTGTATGTGGATTCATATATGCACCTATGAGCCGCGAATGGTCTGTTCGCGTAAAAACTTGAAGGAATCGAAATAGCGGGCGAAATCGGAACGCGTGTACTCAAGCTCTAATATATCAGCATCTGCCTTTGAAATATTGAACTCAAAAGTAGAGCGATTCCGATTTTTAACATGTACTTCTACTAGCTTCTTACCAATAAAACAGAGATAGCTTGCGAACCCAATTTTGTCAGTCTTATATGTTTCCATTTGGTAGCCTCATTACCAAATGGTGTTAAAATATATGGGTACAGCAATATCGGGTTATTCAATAGCACGTAGTGTCTGAGTTCTGCGTACGATTGTGTCCGATGTTTGCGACAGCGACGACATTCCGTCACGAAGTTTTGCAAGCTTAGCCTTCGCATCATCTAGCTTTGCCAAGCTGCTTGAGATCAGGCGATCTACTTCTTCGTCACGTAAACGACGTGGCTTAGGTTCCTTTGATCTGAACATATCGATGAACCCCGCCAATGGGTTAAGCATATTATGCTCCTCCGGTGCGAGAGGTAGCAACTATTAGATCGCGGATACTGTTGAGCGCTTGTGTCTGCGCATCGACTGCCTGGTTTAGATCGCGAGCAAGTTCGCTAGTCTTCTCAGCGTATTGCTTTACGTCTTCAAGACGCTTGTCTTGAAGGGTACTATTACGATCATACAGCTTCCAGATAACAACCCCAGCTAAAATAACGACTGCCCCAAGCGGGCCCCAGGCCGTTAACAAGGTTGTTATTGCAGGTGTAATAGGATCCATGTTAGTTAACCGCCCTAGCAATCAATAGTGCTACCAGAATACCGCTAACAAATCCAGCACCGACCAACGCCTCATTCCTTTTATACCACACGTCGTTCTTTGTCTGCTCTTTAGTAAGCTGATCTTGACATGTGGTCAGTGAGTGCTTTAGTATAGCATCCTTGTCGGCCTGCAGTGCATCCACCGTTTGATACAGCTTCAACTGGTTTTGCAACGATAGGTTCATCTTATCTTGATCGTTAATGATTGATACTAGTGATGGCACAGTTACAGATCTAAGTGTTAGTAAATATTCAGCATCAACATTAGGAAACCAGACACCGTCTTTAGAATTGACGGCCATCGGGATTGGTCCAAAATCGGTCTTTAACTGTAGCTTAAATTCACTAGCGCGTGCTGGTAGCGACGCACTAATTAGAACTAAGGCTACGAAAACCCTTAGCAATCTCATTTGACGTCATCCCGGTTCCTACGTACGGCTTAGAGGCATCTAACTTCTTCTTGTCGATATCAGATTGTATCTGTGTTATCTTGTTGGCTTGGGTCGCAATCTCGGTATTAAGTACATCGATTCTACCATTAAGCTCTGCAACCTTAGTAGAATTTTTTAGCGTTGTCACTTCATTAGTAAGCCGCGCGATTTGTTCATCTGCGTGCTTTAGCTGATGGTGCTGCATCCATATTATGACCACTACAGTCGTAACGACGGCAGCCACAAAGCGATCGTGCCATGATAGGCTACGCCAGAAAGCAACGACCGGGCTAGTAAGTTTACTTACTAACGGGCGGAGTTGGCTGAGGATCTGAAGCACCTGTGGCATTGGTGACCCACTTATTGCCTACGTTAATGGTGCCGAATACACCCAACACGCCTAATATACCACCAACATAGATAGCATAGACGCCAGCAAATCCGGCTGACCCGGTGGCCATATGACCACCATATACAATTGCAGCCATCGACAATAGGCCCATGAAGAACTTACGGCCACCCGTCTTGGCTAGAATGTGCTCCATGTCGATCATGAATTATCCTGACGAGATAGGCCAACTATCTCAACGTCAAGCTGGAATTTAGACGCATTGGTGTTGTTAATTTGTACTTCTATTACAGTACCCTTAGGGATTGGGCCTGTCTCTGTATACACCTTCGTCTTAAACGCATTGTTAGCCGCGACATATGCAGCTAACGGTACACCATCCATCAGTATACGCCAGTTAATAGTACCGGCTCCAGGTGCCGTACCTGCTGTTGGTGCTAACCATATGGCAAGATTTTCTACTGCGTGGGCTAAAACGAAGCCAGTACTACCAGTCATCTTCTGGTCTGACGTTGAGGCGGCAAGCTCAACCGTATTGTAATACTCTACGTAGCGCATACTAAAATACAGCATGGCCCTAGGTACAGTGGAAATACTATCGTACCTAGGGCCAGAACTGGTGGTATTAGTGGGTGAAAATCTTACTCGGCAGTCGCAGCATCTTCAGGCTCACCCTCAGACTCAGCAATACGGGCGATTTCCTGCTTGGCTAGCTTCTTGACTGAATTGTAGTATCCGTGCGCGCGGACGTACTCCCAATCATCAGTCTTCAGCTGGCCAGATAGAGACTTTAGCTCCATCATCATCTGATTGGCTGGCATACGCTCATTCTCCTGTAGCTCAGCCTTTACCTGATTGCAGAGGTGGAGGACACGCGGGTTGATAATGTCGTCGCCAACGAATTCAGCTGTACGAACTGTCTTCTTCTCGCCTAGATGCTTACCATCCTCGACGACCTCATGAAGTGGAGGCGGTGGCTTCGCGTCTGGTAGTGGGCGGCGCGACATAATGGCTGCGCGCTCGTCATCTGCAAGCTCAATCACCTTATCAATATCGGGGACCTTATTGCCCTCGGCATCCTTGGTGAAGTACCCAAGGTCCTTAGCATGGCCAGCATAGATAGACTTAAACTGTTCCTCTGATAGAATAATCAGTGCTGGTGGGCGACGGGTTAGCATCTTGCGGAAATCCATCGAACGTTTAATAGCGTCAAATGGGAAGTACTGAGTTAGGTTAATTGGGTTCGGTGACGCAGGAATCACGAATCCATCTACGCGACCATTGCCTAGGTCAAACTGCAATGAAAGCTGTGCATCAGCAACGTTCTGGACGAAAATCTCCTTCTCGTCCTTGAAATACTCGGTGAAATTAACTGTAGCCATTTGGGCTCTCCTATTGTAGTTTGGCTTCTCGATTACATGCTTGAGCTTGATGATAAACGGAGATTGCGACCATACGGTTGCTAGTCCATCCTTAAGGAGCTTACGCGCCTTGGCAGGATGAGTATTCTCCATGAATCTATTGGAGGCGTCCAACACCGCTACGCTATCAGCAGGCGAGGACATGATCGATAAGCTTACTACCAGATTAACCCAGTAGCCTGTCATCCACCATGGACGCCTAGCAGTCTGGGCCTAGTGCATTTTGCACTGTGTAAACTTAATACAACTTACAGATACGGCACACTCGGAAAATGGTAGTACGGACCGCCATTCTAGTAACTATCAACATGCAAACTATATCAGCTTACCCTGGCAATCCTGGGAATGGCTTAATGAGCTTGTCGAGTGAGCGATCGTGGTCTGTGTGGCGATCTACACTAATAAATCTATGATCACCAAAGATGCGACCAGGCACAGACTCCCACATCTGCTGGCCGCACTGATTTTCAAGTACGGCAAGATTCACAGCAAATGGATCTGGTGGGATTATAGCTCCATTAGTCACCAGTGTGGCACCATTGCGTAGATTAGTTACACTGGCTGTATGAACATGGCCAGTGACAAAAATTTTATATTCATCTGAATTCGGTAGCGATGCGTTAATCTCATTAATTTGGTTGCGCACGCGGCCGACTTTAATATCTCGATCTGGATTGCCTGGCTCAAGTACCGTATCACCATGCGTACCAAACCCACGCATGCCGAAACTATCCCACGTATAATACGGCGCATATGGGATATGCCACTTTACATTCTTAAGATGGATGGATGCCATATAACACGCATAGTATATATGCGTTTCAATAGCATCCCACTTCTGGTGTATTGCACGATTTTGATGGCGTGCGCGGTTACGACCATGATTACCTGGAGTACACATTACTTCTACAAACGGGAAGTTTTGTGATACATACTCAACGGCATGACTAATATACCAGATAGCAGCGCACACTTGTTCTGCTAATGGCGCACCATCACGATCATCATGAAGCATGTTCTGGATGATATCGCCTAGAATATGAAGTAGTAGCCGCGTATTCTTACGATATTGAGGCTTCCAGTCTGCGGCCTGTGCCATAATGGCTGCAAACCTACGACGCTCCTCCTTAGGGCCATATGCCAATGGCACCTCGCGTGGATCTAATAGAGCACGGAAATGGAGATCGCTCAACAATACATTAAGATCTCGTTCTACATCAAGCGGATTACGCTTCTTGAGCGAATACTCAGAAGGCATAATCCTGCCTTTAAATACATGCTCAGCCATTTCTTGCATCTGTTGCAAGAATAATGCATTGCTTGTTGCTGTTAGGCTTGTAGATCGGTGAAGCTTGGCACGACGCCTAATCTCTTCGCGCTCTATCTTAATACGCGACGTCGATGGTGGAAAGAACGCATCACGTATCATATTAAACCCGCCGATGCGGGTAATATGACGCGGTGCAATCACACCATACTGGTCTTTACCAAATGCGTACTTAGCATGCCGCGCAAAATCTACCCACGTAAGATCCGTGGGTGACATTTTTAATTCGCGTGCGGCTTGCGACATCAGCGCGACAACGTGGAAAGTTAGCTCGTCGTCAGACAGCTGATCTAGTCTGATTGTGCCGCGTTTACTACGTCGTTTAATTTCGCTGCCCGAAACTGGGTCTACTTCCTCACCACCATCATATGATTCACCGTCAGTCACTCGTGCCATTCACTCCGATAGATAGTGGTGTATTACCCGACAGTAATGGGCTACAAGCTTATCAAAATAGATCCTTCAACATATCAAATGCCTGCCTGGCCATTGCGGCTTGCTCGGCGTCGGTAGGCGGTTTCGACGCCTTATCCCGGGCTTCTTCTGCTTTCACGGGCGCGCTCGGGGCGGGCGATTGGGGTGGGGCGACGGCCGGGGCGACCGAAGCGGACTCGGGTTTTGCGCCCTTTCCCTCCCAGTATTCGGCTGAATGCTTTGGCTCTGATATCTGAACTGGCCCCTCGTGTCTCCAGTGGCAGATACAGTCTAGGCATGTCATGCCATCTTTACATTGGCAAACACACGGCAGCGAGTCAACAGTTTCAATCGGCACACCACGACGCTTCGCCACAGCCATACGCTTACGTAGAAGAGCAGTCTCCTTCTTGTGGCATGGAAGGCATAGCGTACGATAATTCTCGATACCATGCATACCACCACCCTCGACTACGGCTTTAATATGATCAGCCTCCCACCATCCGCTTGGACGACCAACTTTCCACCCGTTAGCTTCCATATCCATCATTCTAGTGCGATAGGCAGCTGGATCTGTATAGCGAAGCTCACGCAACTCCTCTTCCATCTTGTCGACATTAAGCTTACATATTGCGCATATTGACTTGTCGCGGTCATATACTCTACGTCTTACGTACTGAGGAGACGTACGCATAGACCATTCATGGACGCATCCATCACTGCAGAACGTGCGACGCGGAGGCTTAACCTCAGTCTTACACCACCTACAAAGTGGGCGACCGGAAGCGCTGCGCTCTACTTTACCTAATGAGAATGCGCCCTCCATTCTACGATTCTTGGACGCCTTGTAGCAAGGTGAACATAAGCCAGCAGCAGCATGCGGCTGCGGACGATGGCAATTACGACATTCTATTATTGGTCTTACTTTAGTCATGGTGTTATTATAGTGCCGGTCATCCCAAGGAATGATGCCTCGGCCTCGCGTCTTGCTGAATCTTGGTTATATGCTTCTAGGGCAGCATCTGAACATGCTTGCGACACATCAGATTGTGTCATTGTTGGCGCAACAAACACATATGTACGTGTTAGATGATCATCTTGATCCGATAATACATCGACCTGTAATCTATATGCACCATCTTCTTGCTTCGATAGCTCGCTTATCTTCCATTTCATACTGTATCCTATGATGGCTTGACATTGTGCTGTAATGTTCGTCCAGCACCAGCAAAGTATGTACTACAGCCTGTGGTAATCTTAACAACAACATCGTTGGCACGACCTGGCTTTACTGCCTTAACGGTCTCATGTCCATACGGTGTCACAATAAGGTCATCTGGCTTAAGTGACACAAGTGGTTTCCACTGATCACCAACCAAGAATCTATGATTGTAACTATATCGTTCGGACGATCCACTAACAAGCTGTAATGTTAGTGTATTATTGCGGCTTAGCCGTACGTCGGTTACTGGATATGGTCTATTATCTGTATGTGCTGGATCTATATCGTCACGGCCAAGTATTAAATCACCAACTACCAGATCGATAGCACGCTTCTGAGTGCCGTCAGCCATCAATATTAAACAATCTGGCGTTGGACAGTCACCAACGCCACCACCAGAACCGCCACCGGATGAGCCACCTAGCGTATATGCGCCAGCTGTCATCGCGCCACCAATAGTTGCTGTCGACTGAAAGTCACGTGTAGCTGAGTATCCATAGGCGTTCCATGCTTTAATGCGCAAGTATCCACTGAAGTTACCAGGTATTGCATGCCCAAGCTGTGTCGATGTCTGAAAGAACTGCCAATCAATGCGTACTCGACTATAATTAAGTGAGCTTGCAATAGATGTACTGCCATATGCACGATCTGGAATAGGAACGAATATAGTATCACGCTTCACAGTTGTGGACGACCAAATTTCAATCTCTAAGTATCGTAATGCATCAAGATTATCAGTTATTACTTTAGGCTGAAGTTGTAGGTCCCATGAGAAGAACGATGTTGAAGTACCTGGGCGGTCGCCAGACCATTGTATGATACCAATACGATCACCATTAGTGGCATCATATATTAGTGGTGCGCCAGTGCTATTGCCTCGATAGAACACATAACTCTGGCCAGCTGGCTTTTCTATACCGGTGCCGCTTCGCACCGCAATCTCATCAACGAGCCAGCGGCCAATACGCATGCCACCGGGACCAACATACATAGGTGTACTACCGTTTGACATCTGCGCGCCAGCAGCGGCATAGTATCCAGCTGTGCGTTCAGGATATATCTTATCATCACCGGAACCAGATGCGTAGGTCCAGTTAGCATCAAAGTTCGATGTCTTAATTACATCGCCAGTCGCAAGCTTAGTCGATATAGCGCCAGCAGCAATTTTATCAGCAATGATAGAGCCATCAACAATTAAGGTTCCATCAGACATGCGTTTAAGTATGATATCGTCTACTTTGCACTCTTCACCATTGGCACCATAATAGCATAGGGCAGCACGTAACTTGACTGCACCAGGCGGCGCGGTAAGTGTTAGTGTGCGCTGTTGCCAAGACCCCGTTGTGCTAACTAATGTCGAGACAACCCACTGACCTGAGTTCGACTGTGTGGTAGATAGATATCCACCTTGTGCGTCCATGAATACAGCCTCAAGCCGCGCACCACCACCAGATAGAGTTATTGGGCAGAACCATGCTGAAAATGTGTAGATTTCACCGGGCTGTACATGAATATAATGGTTTAAATTTCTATTATTGGCTACATAGATGTGGATTACACGACACTTATTGCCTGAGTGACCATAGTTACTACCTGTGCCACCGTCATACCAAAGACCGAATTCGCCGCCAAGTATAAGACTCTCGGCAGTAGCACCGTTCCATGCAGTATATGTCACACCTGGCGGCGGCGCTATTTCAGAATTGCCATTAGGCCATGAATTCTCAAAGCTGGTTACTGTTAGCTGTTCAGTGGTTATACCACCAGCATAAAGCTTATCAGCAGTAATCGAGCCGTCGACAATAAGATTGGCATCAGATTTCCTGCGTAGATACAGGTTATCAAACCAAACACCACCAGCTAGACACTGGATGTGCGCACGGGCAAAACGTGCGCCAGATGGTACTGTGCTAGACAATGAAACATTATGATATGAAGTATACCCAGCACCTGCGCCAACTGGTGATGATGCTGTGCCTGCTACCCATCCTGAGCCTTCACTTGAATAATAGTCTAATGATATATACCCATCTGACGATGCATCTGAGCACTTACGCATCGCTTCGAAATAGAACTTATCGCCAACTGCTACGGGGATCCACCCAGTTACTGGTAAGGTTGCTGTACCTGACGTAGACACCCAACGAGCTTTATCAGACCCATCGTACCCAACACCACCACTTACGAGACCCGAAGCCTCGATAGATCCGGCTGGCCACTGACCACCACGTTGCTCAGATGTTGGGTTAGGTACAAGGTTATCAAAGTTAGCTAATATGAGATTAGTCGCAGTGATGCTGTTGGCAGCCACCTTGTCGCCAGTTATCGTACCATCAACTATAAGGCTTGCAGGGATTACTTCTTCAACACGTAGATCCTGTACCTGCATACCAACGACTGAACCGGTGTAGTTTAAAATTACACCAGGTGACATCCTAACACCATTTGATGGGAATTGGCGAGTCTGACCATTACCAAATACAGCAATAAACTCCTGCCACGAACCATCAGTAGGTAGGGTGCTAGTACTAAATGGATAGTACCACCAAGCGCCGTCTACTGAGATATTTGTACTATTAGCATCAAGCAGCACGACCGCTAAATAAAATGTGCCATCAGCAGCTGGGCCAGTACGACGAGCCCAACATCTAATACGATAAACTTTCGTCCTGTCTACGTCGATGAATTTGGCTGCATGGACCCATGTATTCAACGATGTACTAGCTAGTGCGTTTAAACCAGCCTTGCCATCATTCAATTGTACTATAGAAAACGATCCTTGATATGTGTGCCATGCAGAGGCATCGCTAAACGATGGATCGTCATTTAAAGCAGACCCACGGCTAGCCATAATGATCTTATCAGCTGTTATCTCATTTGCGCCTATCTTATCTGCAGTTATTGCACCTGTTGCAATTTTATCTGCAGTAATAGCACCAGCATAAATTTTATCTGCGACTACTGCACCAGCCAGTATCTTATCAGATGTAATGGCGTTAGTAAATATTTTATTAGCTGTTATAGCACCATCAACAATCATGTTACCTACGTTCTTGCGTCGTAGGTAAGCACGTGTAAAATCAGCTGTGGCGTTGATGGCGAAAAAGTATATCTTAAGATATGCAGCATTAGATGGTGCGGCCGGTACACTAGCAGATTCAAATGTAAAAGTTGTATCAGGCGCATTAAATAGTGTACCACCACCAAATGCAGCGCCTCCTGCTGGATATGTATTATCATACCAGTGATAATACATGCCAGCGACAGTGCCACCAGCTACCTTACGACATGTAGCTTCTACATAAAATTCATCGTTAGGTTTAACTGGTAAAATAATGGCAGCATCAACCTCAGTACCAGTTGACACTAGGTGGTGCGCATATCCTGATGGTGAGTCTGCGACTACGGCTGCCCACTGGAATTGTGCATCATCTGCCGCGCCTGTCCACCCAGATGGTTTCTTAAGCGTAGAGCCATCAGGATTCGGCCATAGGTTATCGAAATCTACTATAGTAAGCTGCTTCGCTGTAATAGAGTTTGCTGCAATCTCACGCGCACCAACAGCATTTGCTGCAATTTTGCCAGCAGCAATAGCATCAGCTTGAACTTTTGCCGTGCTAATAGTACCATCTGCTATAATGGTTGTTGAGCCACCGGTTAGATCTATGTTGACAAGCTTAACTGATGTGTTTGGCAACAAAACACCAGCGTAGCCACTCATGGCTGAGTTGCGTGCTGCAGTCGCGGCCTCAGCTGCTGTTAGCGATGCTACCTCAACACCATCAAGATACACACGGCATCTGATATTGTCAGATGTCATTGTATTGTACCACTGAACGCCTAGAGCCTCTGGTGTAGTCGTGAGTGCCTTTGACACGTTAACAGTCTTGATTAGGGGATAGACTCCAACTCCGTCGACAGCATAAAACTGTACTGCCGAAGTTGATGGCGTGCGCCATATCAAGATACCAGCCTGTCCAGAGGTCGCAAATGGTGATGCTATACCAAATACTATACCACGTGACTCGGCAAATCCATACCCAGTCATAGTAAACGTTAAGACTGGAGTCTCAGAGCCCTGGTGCTGACGAGTATCGTCCATCAGCCAACGACCATCTGTGCTATTAACCCCGCTAGACGGAAGCGATAGTGATAGATCGTCATTTACCGTAGCATATGATCCACCAACCGATGCGCGTAAAGTCGCACCTGGATATATAGCAAGCTTACTTGCATTGATGGACCCAGCCTGCACGTTAGCTGCTGCTACAGCATTGGTTGCAATCTTTCCAGCAGTAACAGCATTGGCAGCAAGCTCGTTTGCAGTAACGGCTCCTGCGACAATAGCACCAGCTGTGACAGCATTAGCTGCAATATTACCCGCCGTGACCGAATTGGCAGCTAGTTTACCAGCCGTAACCGCACCTGCTTGAATATTATTAGCCGCGATTGCGTCAGCAGCGATTTTGGTCGCAGTGATGGCATTAGCGGCTATCGTATTAGTAGTAACTGCATCGGCTGCTATACTGCCAGCAACAACAGCGTTAGCTGCAATCTTACCGGCAATTACAGAATTGGCAGCAATCTCATTTGATGTGACTGCATCAGCTGCAATTTTGCCAGCGACCACCGCTCCAGCAGCAATCTTTGCTGCTATAACTGAATTAGCGGCTAGCTCTGTCGATCCGACAGTACCAGGTAGTATTTCGTCAGCTTTTGGTGCCCATGATGATGGTAAATCACCATATTCAAGCTGTACACAATCTATATATATACGTGTGTCAAGGGCAGGTGTATTAGCCATGCCAACAACTACGCCAACATAATTGCCAGTAGCATTGCCTGTGATGTCGAGGCGTACACGTAGCCACGTGCCTGTAGCCGTAGTGGTTGTATTGCCGTATTGATATGTTTCAGATCCACCTGACGCAGCTGCGAATCCCTTAGCTTGCAGTGTAATCGATATACCATTAGGTGCATTGATATATGCTGTTACAATAGCTTTCTGATTTGTAGGGACAAACGGACGACCAGATGACAAAATGACTCTAGGTGATGCCGTAGTGCCGTCAGACAAGAATGTGAATGACTTATTGCCATTAAATGCGTTAGTTGATAGGGCAGGCGATCCAGCCTTAGGCGTGTTGGTCAGATACACAGACCAGTAGTCTGGCCACCCATCACTATCTGAGTCTACCTCAAATGAGCTATTTGGTACCATGTTGCCGCCAGATAGGCTAAATCCTACCTTAGATGCGACAACTGCTAAATCTGCCAACTTGCCCGACGTAACTGATCCATCAGCAATTTTAATAGCTGAAATTGCATTGTCTTGAATCTTGTCTACGCTGATCGCAAGTGGAGCAATATTACCATTTGCGATTGTGTTGCCTGCAATCTTAGCACCAGTGATAAGACCTGCAGGAATTAATCTAAGTGAGATTGAATTATCTAGCACATCAGATAGATCTTTAGACGCTTTGCTATTAGCTACCGACAAAGCTGACGATGCAGTTGCACTGGCATCACCTGCTGCAGCCTGAGCTATAGTGGCCTTTGCATCTGCGGCGTCAGCAGCAGCCTGCGCAAGCTGTGCTTTAACATCAGCCGCAGAAGCTGTGGCCTGAGCCAGTGTGGCCTTGACATCAGCACCGTTAGCGGCTGCTTGTGCTATTGCAGCATTGGCATTAGCAGTGGCTGCAGCGGCTGCCGCACCATCAGCTGCCGCTTGTGCGTCTGCGGCGTCTAGCGCTGCTTGCAAAGCTGCGGCTGCAGCGTCAGCAGCCGCCTGACGGGCCGCTGAGTCTATTGACGATCCAGTTCCACCACCTCCAGCACTCATGGAGGCCCAAATAGAACCGTCCCAGTATTGAATGCTAAATTGTGGATATCCGCTGGTCGTTTGATAAACTTTAAATACCAACTCGCCTATCTGCGGATTATCAGGTACTTCATTAATATTATATGGCGATATATGTTGACCTAGTAGCTCAATGAAACGGTTGTACCAGGCTTCTTTAGTGGGCAGGGACTCCTGCTCCATCGCCGCAATCTTAAGCTTTAAACGGTCTATTGAGTTCATAGAGTCCTAATACAAGTGTGCCAGCAGACCTAATAAATATAGGCTGCTGGCACTTGAACAGCAATACTTTGTATTATACGAATGCCTGCACTACGTACTTCTTACCAGTTGTAACGGTCACGATGCAGTTGGCAGCAGTATGAGTGCCCTGAACCGCAGAGTACTGGCCGACTGTGGCAGGGGTTAGGTCGGTCGGAATCACCACAACCTTAGACGGTACGACGCCTAGGGTGTGAGCGATATTCTGTGCAGAGCCTGTACCGGTCTGCTCAGCCGAAACGAACCAGCCCTTCTCAATAGCGTCATCGACTGCGGTATCATGCGCAACAGAGTAGCTAATGTAGCCAAGGTTCTTGAGAGAAGTTAGCTCAGACATCTTCTCAAGCTGCAGTGATGTAACGTTCACGGTCTTGGAGTCGCCAGGTACTAGTGGCAGACCAAGGCCAGAAACGTACACGTTCTGGTTTGTGGTATTAGTAACAGTTAGTTTCTTCATGGCAAATCTCCTAAAAAATGAGCCCGCCCAAGTTTCCCCGGGCGGGCTCGATGGTTAAGTAATGCTAAACCACTTCAAGTTTAGAATTACTTGTGGCCCTTCGCAACCGCGCGAGAGTTCGGGATGGCGAAGCCGATGATCTCACCAAATGCCCAACCCTTGACTAGGCGGCGCTGCGAGAACATATTGAACGGCTCGCTGAATAGCTCAACGCGGACGCCCATCTCGCCTAGGTACTCGCTGCCGGTGACGGCATAAACGGTACCGGCTGGCACAACTTCCTCAACGCCCGTACCGGCAGCGGTGATGATCTGTGCGTTTAGAACGTTGCCCACATAACCAGCTAGGATTAGTTCGCGCTCCGTAACCGGGTCAACGTGCTGTGTACCACCAGCCGCGCCTACTGCGGTCTTGATTAGGTCGCTTAGCTCAGCGCGGTTGATGAGGAACTTCTCAACAACTAGGCGGTGACGCTCAACCTGATAACGGATTTCCTCGAAAGCCGCCACGCCAAGAGTGGTGAAGATTGTCTGGGCGTTAACGGTTGTAGAGGCGCGATCAAGAACGGCTAGGCCGCGCTTGTCCTCTTCTAGCTCGACTTCCTGACGTGCCGTGTCCTGCGCACGATCAAGAACGTCGAAGTTCATCTGGTAAATGTCCTCGATGTCCACGGTTGGGAACGAGGTCACCTTGAACTCTGATGGCTGAATGTACTTACCGTACACGCGAGCCTCAATCGACTGACCGTCCTGGCCAACTACCCAAGCGGTCGCGCGAACGTCCTTGGCGATACGGAATAGCTCGCCCTGCGCTAGCGGACGGACGCGGTAAACCTTGCGCGCCCAACCCTCGTAGTCGATGATATCCTTGATCGGGAGCAATAGCTCCTGACCAACGATAGCAAAGCCCTCGCCAGTCGGATCCTGCATGGCAGCCGCTAGAACCTTGCGGCGGTCATCTGGATTCATGGCCGAAGCCTCACGGTAGAAGGTGCCAGGAGACGCCTTCTTCGTGACGTTATTTAGAAGGTAAGCAATCTGGGTGAGCGCGTCCTTCTTGTCGTACGCGTTGATCTCACCGGACTCATCGAACATCTTGGCCTTCTTGTTACCAATAGCGGCCTGGATGTCCTCGCGGAACCCACCGAAAGCCTGTGGGTTGAACTTGCCAGAACCGTCAAAGTTCTGCTCGTCCTGGCGTGAAGCCGTACGCGAGATAGTTGGGGTCTGCACGCGGGCAGGAGCCGCAGCAGCCGGGGCTGGAGCGGCAGCTGGTGCAGGCTTGGCTGAAGCCTCGCGCTTAAGCTGTCTGTAGGGGTTATTAACCTGTGGCATTGTCATGTCTCCTTAATTATGGCGGTATCACTACCCGAAGGGTTTAGCCGTAAATCACGCCCAAGAACGGGTCAGCTGCCGAAGGAGCCTGTAGCACTCTACCCAGCTGGATAGCACCACCGGTCGAGTCAGTCGTCCATAGACCCGTTGCCGAGCTATAGAGCGCTGTACCAACCGTATAGTTGATTGTGGTGTCGTACTGGGACGTGAACAGAATCGACCAGTCAGTGATTACGGTGATGCGACCATCCTGAATGGTCGAATCATCTAGGAAGTTCCAGAAGTTACGGCCCTGGAAATCGAACTGTGAATCCGTCATATCGTAGGTGTAGCTGATATAAACGGTCGCGCCTGAGGTGATACCAGCACCCGCACGGGTAACCTGGCCGTTAGTCGCATTAACAGTGTAGTCTGTTGTTAAGGTGAAGGTCGAGCCACCACCCGCAGCAGCAGACTGAACGCGAAGGTTTGACACATTCGCGAACTTTAGGTTAGATGCGGTAGCGCCCGTAAGCACCACTGCTTCGTCAACTACGACACCCTTGAGCGAAGTTGCCTTATTCCACTTGGCAACGCCGATCGCGTTGGTCTTATTAGCAGCGGTGATACCGGCTGTGCCCTTCGTTACAAGCTGACCCTGGCGGAACGTGGCAGCAGGGTCGGCTAGGAACACGCCTAGATCCTGCATAATCACGCAACGGCCTAGATCTAGGCCGTTTGGGTAGGGCTGACCCGTAAACGCTGCAAGACGGCCCGCGTCTGTATTAAGTGATCCCATTGGAAAAATCCTCCTGGGGGTGAGTCCCCCAAACTATCTAAATTATCCGTGACAACTACTGTTTTAGTAATACTGCTTTATCGAGAGCCCGGCCCACGACGTGTTACGGTGGTGCCAGCTAGGGCCCCACGTACGTCGGCGCGTGCCGTGCGTTCCTGCTTAGGTGTTACAGCATCAGGTGAAGATGGCGCGATGTGCAGATTGCCACTACGTGCCGCCTGACGCAGGTTCTTGTTCTCAGCTGTTGTCTCCATCCGAGAAATCGGTGGGGTCACAGGCTGCAGATTATTAACGTCGGCCTCAAGTGCACCAAACGTATCATCCGACATCTTTACTAGCTCTGCTGCGCGCGTAACTAGCGCATCAACGAACTCTTCCATACCCTCTGAGGCAGCGCGCTCAATTAGAGCAGTGGCTGTACCCTCATCCATACCAGGGTAGTACTCGCTGGCATTGAGGTCCATTGGCTGTAGCAGGGCGTCTGCAAACGCAGCCTTGATTGGCGAATACTCAAGATTTAGACGCTGACGTGCAGCTGCCAGCTTTAGTGCGCGCTGGAACTTAACGGCTACGCCGTCTGCAACCTTCTCAACCTTAGAATTCGCCTCAGTCTGAACCTTGGCGATACGGGCCCTATATAGACGCTCTAGACGAGTCTCAAGTGACTTAACAGGGTCAGCCTTTGCAGCCTTCTTGCATGAGCACTTGCTCGTGCCGCACTTGCTGCCGCAGCCTTCCTTGCTAACCTTTGAGCCCTTCTCCCAAGGCTTCTTCCACTCCTTGGCAACCTTACCACCTGGGCCACCCTGTGCCTGACCATACTCCATCAGCATCTGGGCTAGCTCCTGTGGCATCATACCGGAGGCGACCATTGCCTGAATGTCCTCAGGCATTAGAGTCACGCCACCGCCCATCGGTGCAGCAGGGGCAGGGACCGGACCTGCGTCTACTGGCGGAACAGCACCGTCTGTAGCTGGGGCCTGAACATTATCAAATGCCTGGTCGACAGGATCCGCGCCGGGCACACCACTGTTGCCTGGGACAGCGGCCTTCTCATCTGGACCCTTCTTGGGTGCAGGTGGGCCCTTCTTCTCGCTCTTCTCCTTCGAAGGCTTCTTTGATGGCTCCTTCTTAGAAGGCTCAGACTTCGAAGCCTCGTCACTAGCAGCCTCTTCCTCAAGCTGAGCCACACGCTCCTTGTGATCGTGAGCTTCATCGTCTAGTGTAGAGTCGCTCACGCCACGGGTCTTTGGACCTTCCTTCTGAGTGAAGTGATGCTCGCCAGCGACCGACTTCTCTGGATTCTCGCGACCATCCTCAAAGTCCTCTGCGTGCTCAGTAGTGATGCCATCAGAAGCCTTCTCTGGCGGTGCCTTAGATGCACGGTCGGTCTCGCCACCCTTTAGAGGCGACTTCTCAGGCGAGCCCGCGTCGTCCTTACGGTCATTGTCGCCACCTTCTGGCATCGGCTTCTTGTCGCCACCTTCGCGACCGCCCTCAAAGTCCTCAAGACCAGAGTCTAGAATAGAAGCGATCTTTGGCGACTGCGTAACCGCATAAGCCTTCATCGTGTGAAGAAGACCATTGGCAGCGATGTCGCAAAGTAGCTCAGTCGCATACTTAGTCTGCGCTGCCTTGTCGGTTAGGGTAGTAGTTGGCGTGACCGAGAACAGGGTGCCCTGGGCATTGCTTACGCGGACGTTGCCCTGCTCTGTCACGTGGGCCTTGATGTCCTTGTAGGCCGAACGGAATACGAATGAATTGGTTGGCATGTTCTGGGCTCCTGTACTATTATCTACTTTTACTGATGCAGTGTTTAGTATCTGATCTAGGTCACGCTCAGCGTCGCGTGCTATTGAAGCAAATGTTTCAATCATTCCAGCACCACCTGCACCGGGAGTATTCTTGATTCCCATCTCGGCTAGTGACATGGGATCAGCGTTTTCTTCCTTGCCATCCTGGTGCTCGACAAACTCTTCGATAGTACCAGGCTCGACCTGTGGATTTACGTCAGGTGTTGGTGTTGATGGAGGCGTTAGCTGAGCTATACGGACCTGCAGATCGGCTATCTTCTTCGACATTATTAATAGCTGCGTTTCGTCAGCTAATGAACCACGTGCCTTCTCAGTATCAATAGCTGCTGCAAGCTGCAAAACCTCGCGCTGTAGCGCCTTGGGATCTGCTGGCTGATCTACACGACTCTGCTCAGTAAATGTTACGTTATTGCACCATTCAAATGCAACCTTATCGCCGCTAGCGGTCTTAAATACCTTCTTCTTGCCGCTACGAATATGCTTGCAGAACTCAGCCTTGCTATAAGCGACATGCTGGCAAACGTTGCATGTTGTACTATCGCAAACGCAGCCCATCGATGTCGCATTAAGCTGACCCGTACGGACGCCATCTGCGAATGCTGGATCCTTCTTCTTGTCAATGGCAATTAGGATTTCAACAAACTCGTCCTTAACCACTTGGCCACACTTTTTGCAGTGTATGCCAGTAGGATCGCGATCTTCCTTCTCTGCCGTGCGCGCATTACAAGCTGGGCAGGATGGTAACGCTGGGGAGTCATCATTATAATGGGCGTCGAGTATTACACCACGTGCAGTCTTTGGATTATCTGTCTTGTGGTTGACGTGGTGTGGCTTAAGGATAAATGTCTGATAGACAGCGCATCCTAGACGGTGATCGAAACGCTGAAGCTCACCCTTGTGGAAGGCGTCACCATTCTCGTTCGGCACATTGGCCGTCAGAGCACGAACCGCCTCATACATATAATCTGCTGGATTAGCAGATATGTCATATTCCTTTGCTACTTTGGCAAGTGCATCCTGGATATTAAGCGTACCAATAGAACCAGGTGTTGCATAGAAACTAGGCACGCTGGTGGCTGACGCACTCTTTAATATCGGAGTGCTGCCATCGGCCGGTAGCTCCCAGGACGCGAGAATATCGCTCTTACCAAATTTGATAAGCATTAGCGTGTAGATTCCTGTGGTGCTGACTGTACAGGCTTCGAATCCTTCTTAGGCTCAGGCTTGGGCTGCTGTGGTGGTGGGACCACCCCAAGACTCTGACCCAATCCTGTCTTAGTAAATCCCATATGTCACCGTTCAGGTACGCCTATATCGACGCTACCAGAATCGTGGGGAAGCGATTCTGCTCTAGTAACCATCAAACTATACTAACGTATCTTAGCTCTGGCCTGCAGTAGGCGTTGAGTCACATCCCCATTAAGTTTCTTATTTGGATCGATATTGCTGACCCCAGATAGGAATGTATCCTCACCATCGTCTGATAGCTCTTGTTCATACTGCTTGAGCATATCGACTGGGCCCTCGCCAAGATAATGCTCAGCTACTAGTATCTCACGTAGCTCTTCTATATCACTATCTGGATACTTGTTCTTGATTAAGAAGTCACGGACAAGTTCAAATGCGGCATCGTGGTCATCTGCTACAACAGCGTGCCTAAATGCGGGCTCACCAGTAAGTTTAGTCCACAGCGCGCTATTAGAGTCTAGCGTCTGCAAAGCATCAACTAGGCCCTCTACTTCATCAGAGTGCCAGTTGCCATATCGATTATCACGCCAGATTTTAGACTTTAGGACCTTGGAATCTGCGTAATCGAATTGCGGTGCCGCCAACTCCTCTACTTTAGTTGGATCATCCTTCTTATTCTTATCGGCATCAGCCGTTGGCTTTAGAGATGCCCCCTCTGGGGCTGGTGGGGCAGCTGCTGGACCAGCATCGCCTCCAGCTGGAGGAGGCGGAGCATCTCCACCTTCACCACCGCCGTCATCCATTCCACCACCTGCATCGGGTGGAGGACCACCTGGGCCCATGCCACCCCCGCCACCACCGCCATCCTGACCACCACCTGGTGCAGTGATCTTAGGCAGGAACTGACGCTCAAACTCGCGCTCCTTAGCGATCTTGCGGGTTTCCTCTTCGAATGACATGCCCACTGTCGCCATCATTGTGGTCTTGGAGAACTTGACTCCTAAGCCTGATAGTGCCTGCATCGCATTGACAAGTGCAGCATCAACCGCTGGATCAAGGCTCTTCTCCCACACAAGCTCTGGTACGATATAGCGCTTCTCTTCAAGAAGCTCCTTCTGCGAGCGCTTTATACGGAATCGGTGCTGAATCTCTGCAGGCGAACGACGGATCCAGCCATTAATCTCAGCTACAGGCAAGAAGAACTTATTAATTAGCCACTTGTGCTCAATAAACGTGCGTAATGCCTTCAGACGCTGCAAGAAGACCTGAAGACCTGTAGCGGCTGACGCGTATGTAACTTCACCATGTAGGAAGCTCTTAGAGATACCAAGCGCAATAAGCTTGATACGCTCAATAATCTCCCATTCACGGTTGATAGTCATCATGCGGTCGGTGGTACCGACCGTCTCAAACTGTATACCATAGTGATATACTAACCACGCGTGTGGATCTAATTCAGCCTGCGCTAGTAGCTGTAGCAGTTTAGCCTCATGCTCAGGGCCTGGAATCCAGCCTGTTTGCGGATTACCTAACTTGGCAACCTTGAGCGGGCCCGCATGGCGACGTGCGGTCTGTATTGATGCATTAAAGATGGCATCCTCATACATAAACACGCGCCATAGGCGTGAGAATATCGAAGTACCGCGTGTATCGTATGGATGCAACTTGCGAGCAATGAGCGTAGCATTTACTGAGCTTAGTGGTATATTCTGACGTGCCTGTAGCTGAGCAAGTAGCTCAGGTGGCATCTGCTCACGCACCGAACGTAACTGCGGATGATTAGAGCTTAATACATTACGCAAACGGTCATCAGGTACGAACTCAAGAATCGGGTCCATCTTGATGAACGGCGCATCTATAACTTCTAGCTGATCTGGATTATGAAGTGCTATGTGTGTCCAATAGCCCTTCTCATCGTCAAAGAAATTGTGTGGTACCGCTTCACCAGTAACATGGAATTCACGTGTTACCATCGGCAGCACCGACAATAACTCTGATTCCTCGACCATCTGTTCGTAGGCTCGTAGTATTGAGCCCTCAACGCCTGGACCGGTCATTTTGAATTCTGACCATGGCAGATCGCTATATAGGTCGATGCAAGTACCAACTACCGGATCTAGCTTATAAAACAGTCTCCAATAGCGGTTAGCTAATACTCTATGAACAGGGTACTGTTGACGATCTGGTGAGTCAAACTCAGGCTGATATGGGCGCTGCTGTGTATATAGCGTCTTACCACCACCGCCAGATGGATAATTACCACTAGCTAGCGCTTGTCCGGTCTTAGTTATGCTGCGTGGATCCCAATTAGCTCCTGGCGGTAGCGAATCACCAAATGCTGCACGACGTGCGTTGCCTGCATCAGATTTCGTAATATCAGGCAGGAACTTTTCAAATCTATCGCGAAGCCTATCTGTTTCAGTTGGTGTCAAACCGCCCGGGTAAGACGACCCACGGCTGGCCTGCCGCCTTGCATCGCCATATGGTGTACCGGGTATTATAAGTGACATAGCTCTGGTTAATAGTGACCCAATACTGAGTCTATGGGAACTATATACATTACTGCCGATATTATAAATTAAATATGCATGTGCCGGTGAAGGCATGGCCAACACCGGCACAAGGTGTACTAAGTATCTAGTTTACGGGCATGCTGCTGGTAGTGGGCTAGGCAACGCAGGATTATATACATCATGACATGTAAACCTTAGACGCGCATAAAACTGCACTGTTGCGCCAGGCGCAACAGTGATGTTGGTTGGGCTAGGTAGCAGACAGCTACTTGCGCCTGTCACAAGTATAGCGTGTGTAATTGCCACATCGTTCAAATCCTCAGCTATACTAACAGCACCGACACCAGTCTTACCACACCCGTTTGCCACTACATGGACAATAGATCCAACATATGGCGAACCACATGCAGGCGCAGTAAAGACGCCAGTAGCAGAAACTGTACCAGCACTAGTACCTTCCTGGACTGACCAAGTTAGATCACTGCACTGTAGGGCCTGTGAAAAGGCTGTAAATAGATCTGCTGAGTCACCTACTACAACAATAGTAT
>ERZ724505.618-NODE-618-length-22168-cov-5.536065_pt1 | contig 22168 bp, 20 predicted proteins | sample MGYA00376038_ERZ724505 | MGnify/ENA primary metagenome ERZ724505 (study PRJEB28724, sample SAMN07190884) | wastewater metagenome | isolation source: effluent of sewage treatment plant in Hong Hong | place: Hong Kong | collected 2016-03-17 ...
GGTTGCGGATGGCGGCGGCTTCTGTCCGCCTGTTGCCTTCCAGAAATGCTGCTACAGACAACAAAAAAACCCGCCGCGGCGGGTTTCCAGAGGAGGGCTGGGTGCGCGGGTCAGTGGTCGTGACCATGCGGCCCGTGTACATGACCGTGTTCGATTTCTTCTTTGCTGGCATCACGAATCTCCACTACGGTGCAGCAGAAGCGAACGCGTTTGCCGGCCAGTGGATGATTGCCATCGACAACAATCTTGCCGTCGGCAATGTCGGTAACACGGAACAGGATGACCTCACCGCTATCCGGGTCGTCGGCTTCAAACATCATGCCGATTTCAACTTCTTCAGGAAACATGTCTGCTGCTTCTACACGCAGCAGCTTCGGATCGAAATCGCCAAAAGCGTCGTCCGGCTCCATTGCGACATCCACTTTGTCGCCTACAGCCTTACCGTGGAGGGATTCTTCCAGCTTGGGCAGGATATTGTCATAGCCTCCATGCAGATACACGATGGGGTCTTCAGTTTTGTCGACCAGGTTGTTGTCGCCATCAAACATTTCGTAATGCAGCGATACAACGCTGTTTTTGGTGATTTGCATGAAAAATATCCTTAACTGCCGGTGAAATTGGAACCGTGGCGCAGCAGCAGCGATGCTTGATGCGTTCGGGCGTTGGACCATGAACTGGCCTTCGTGACGCAGATTCTAACCTAATTTGGCTGATTGATTCAGGCAAAAGGCGGGTATGAATCCGAATGGCTGACGGGTCGGGTAGAATGCCGCAATTGACAGGAATGAGGGCGGATATATGCAGCAATTACTGGGTGGAATGAGTGCACAAGAGTTTCTGCGCGATTATTGGCAAAAACGGCCGTTGCTGATCAAGGGAGCTGTGCCCGATTTTCAGGGGCTGGTGGATTGGGGCGGGATTCAGCAACTGGCGATGCGTGACGATGCGTTATCACGCTTGGTCGAGTTTCGGGACGGGCGGTGGGGGCTTGAGCAGGGGCCGTTTACAGCAAGGCGCTTGGGGTATCTCGATGCCAGTAGCAATTGGTCTGTGCTGGTAAGCAATCTGAATCACTTGCTGCCGGCTGCGGCCGAGTTGCTGTATCGCTTCAATTTCATCCCCTACGCCCGGCTCGATGATCTGATGGTGAGCTATGCGCTGGCTGGCGGTGGCGTGGGGCCGCATTTCGATTCCTATGATGTGTTTCTGCTCCAGGGTGGGGGGCGCAAGCGTTGGCAGATCAGCAGTCAGCAGGATCAGTCGCTGGTTGAGGGGGCGCCGTTGCGCATTCTGCAGAATTTTACGCCAGAGCAGGAGTGGCTGCTGGAGCCGGGGGACATGCTATACCTGCCGCCAAAATTTGCGCACAACGGCATTGCGGTTGAGCCGGGCATGACATATTCGATCGGCTTTCGCGCTCCATCCACCCAAGAGCTGGCTGCCCAATTTTTGTTGCATTTATCGGAGCATATGCAGTTGGACGGCATGTATGCCGATCCGGATTTGCTGCCGCATGCACATCCGGCGGAGATTGGGCCGGATATGCTGGCCAAGGTCGGAACAATGCTGGAGCAAATTCGCTGGAACGAGACGGATATCGCACATTTCCTTGGCGTTTATTTGTCCGGGCCCAAGAATCACGTGTTCTTCGACGAGCCGGTCGAGCCGCTCGAATATGACGATTTTGTCAGTGCTACGGCGGGGAGCGGTGTAGCGCTGGACTTGAAATCGCAAATCCTGTTCTGTGGCAACGCCTTCTTCATCAACGGAGAAGAGGTGTCGCTCGAAGATGTCCAGAGCAGGGCCAAATTGGTGGAATTCGCCGACCTGCGTACCCTGCCGGCACAGGTGTTGCCGGAACGGTTGCTCGAGCAGCTGTTCCAGTGGTATCAATGTGGATATATATCGGTATTGTCGAATTCGTAGGCAGATTTTGCTTTGCCGTGCAAACAAGTTGAGGATGCATAGTGAATTCAGTCCCATATATAAAACTGCTAGAAAAATTCTGAAATCATGCTACAATCCGGCGGGTCGGTCGGCTAAAGTTTCTGACTTTGGCTTTCTCTCGGTCAAAGACCGATTGCATTGTGTTGATACTGTTATTTCTTAATAACTTTACGTAAAGGTTAAAATAATGAAACACTCGCTCATCGCTGCTGCTCTGCTGGCTGTTGCTCTGACCGCTTGCGGTAAAAAAGAAGAAGCTCCTGCTGCTGCTCCGGCACCGGCTGCTGAGGCTCCTGCTGCTGCTCCGGCACCGGCTGCTGCTCCGGCCGCTGACGCTGCTGCTCCGGCCGCTGACGCTGCTGCTCCGGCTGCCGCTCCGGCTGCTGAGCAAAAGCCTGCTGAAGGTGCTGCTCCTGCTGCTGAGCAGAAGCCTGCTGAAGGCGCTGCTGCTCCGGCAGAAAAGAAGTAATCAGTCGTTAAGCGACGTTACTCCGAAAAAGCCGATCGCAAGATCGGCTTTTTTGTTGCCTGTGCCGTGCGAAATGTAGCTGTCCGTTGCTGCTGAGCGGGCTTTGCCGCTGGTTCGATCCGGTGGAGGATTGGTGCCCGAAGTGGCGAATCTGCTGGCGGGGCATTGTGCCGGGGCAGCCACCGCCCGGCACAAATGTTGGTGTACGTTGCCGGTGCCCGGTGGCGAGTGCCACCGGCCGGGTTACTTCAGTTTGTCCTGTAACAGGTTCAGGATACGTTTGGCGGTATCGTTGCTGGTGGCTTTGCCATCTTTGTCGAGTACCCGCAAGCTGCATTTGCCGGCACTTTCGAGGATTTCCAGCTGGTAATCTTCGGCGCGGGTATCTTTGTCGCCGAACAGTGTACCGAATATGCCATTGCCGCGAATCGAGTCCGGATCGGCATAGCGAATGAAATACAGTCCGTGCGAGCGATCCCGATCGGTAACGGTGAAGCCGTTGCGATCCAGCGTCAGGCCGACGCGGCGCCAGGTGCGGTCGAAACTGTCCTCGATTTCGATCGATTTGAGGTCGCGCAGTGCGGAGGCGTCATCCTTGGCATTGGCCGGGGTTTTTGCCTTGTCGGTATCTGCAGGCTTGGTAGCCAGCATTTGCCCGGATTTGGCCTCCGGAACGCCGAATTTGAGCAGCAACTGGCTCAGCATCGCCGCCTCGGCTTCCGGATCGGCCGGACGGATGAACCAGCGGGTATCGTTCTTGTTGCTGTCGGTAAAATCCTCAACCTTGCGCATATGGCTGATGAATACCTCGGTGTTGCCGTCGGCGCGGCGCTCCAGACGGGTGCGATAGCGGTCTTTCTGGCCGGATGAGAATAGTTTGTCGAGCGATGAGCCGAACGTCCGGCGCACGACATCGTTGGGTAGATTGCTGCGGTCTTCGGCCCAGTCGGTCTCGATGATGCCGGTGCGGGCATTTTCCTGCGCCAGCTGGAATCCCTGATCCTTCCAGAATTGCACCACCGCAGGCCAGACTTTTTCTGCCGGTTGCTTGACCAGCAGCCAGCGCTGGTTACCATCGCGTTCGACGCTGGCTTCCTGTGCTGCGGGCAGAATATCTGTCGCTGTCGGTGCCTTGTTGTCGTTGGCACCGGGTTCGCCCGGCGCAACCAGCCCACCAGGCGGCAACGGTGTCAGTTCCGGGGGGATTTCCAGTGCCTTGGCAGTGGCGGTGCCGCTGGGGGTCTTGTAGTCGTATTTCTTGTTTTCGGCAGCGATGCCGCAGCCGGTGGCGAGGCAAACCGCTACCAGTGAAACAGCGGTGGTGCGCAAGTGCTTCATGCAACTCCCTACAAAGCTATGTCAGATTCCACCTTGTGCATCCGCCGCCAGTCTGGCTCTGGCGGATGGTCTGGCTTTGGAATGGTTATAGATGGACTACGGCAAAACAAACAGGCGCCTGTCAGCGCCTGTCGGTCAGGGGTTGATGCCTGCCTGCTGCATGGCCTGCCTTACCGGTGCGTAGCTGGCTTCGGTCAGCGGGGTCAGTGGCAGGCGGATACCGGATTTGATCAGTCCCATTTGCTGCACCGCCCATTTGACCGGAATCGGGTTGGCCTCGATGAACAGCTGTTTGTGCAGCCCCATCAGGGTGTCGTTGATGGCGCGTGCGCCGGCGATATCGCCGGCCATGGACTTGACGCATAGCTCGTGCATCGCTTTCGGTGCCACATTGCCGGTCACGGTGATTACGCCATGGCCGCCAAGCAGCATGAACGCCATTGCGGTCGCGTCGTCGCCGGTATACAGCGCAAACTCTTTCGGCGCGCGTTTGACCAGATCGGCGCAACGTTCCAGATTGCCGGTTGCATCCTTGATGCCGACGATATTGGGGATTTCCGCCAGGCGCAGCGCGGTGTCGTTGCTCATGTCGGCAACGGTGCGGCCCGGTACGTTGTAGAGAATCATTGGAATATCGACGGCAGCGGCAATCGCCTTGAAATGCTGATACATGCCTTCCTGCGTCGGACGGTTGTAGTAGGGAACGACGGACAGGGTCATGTCTGCGCCGACCTGTTTGGCCGCCTGCGATAGTGCTATTGCCTCGGAGGTGCTGTTGGCGCCGGTGCCGGCAATTACCGGAACACGGCCCGCAGCCTGTTCGACCACTACGCGGATCAGCTCGATATGTTCCTCGACCGAAACGGTTGGCGATTCGCCGGTGGTGCCGACTACCACCAGGCCGTCGGTGCCTTCGCCGATGTGGAAATCAACCAGCTTGCGCAGCGCCGCAAAATCCAGCGAGCCGTCTTCAAGCATCGGGGTGACAATGGCGACCAGACTACCTTTCAGCATAATGCTCCTACCTTGACTGGCAATTCGTTCAAAAACGCGAGTTTACCCCAATCGACGGGCATGCGGAATGTCCGCATCGCGCGCCGCGGGCTTTAGCGCGGGTCCGGGGTGCGGCTGTGGTACAATCTCGCGTTTTTTCAACGGCATCGCGCCTGCGCGGTGAAGCACGAGAGCAAGGATTCGCTGTGATTACTTCTTCCAACATTACCATGCAGTTTGGTGCCAAACCGCTGTTCGAGAATGTCTCGATCAAGTTCGGCGATGGCAATCGCTATGGCCTGATCGGCGCCAATGGCTGCGGTAAGTCCACGTTCATGAAAATCCTCGGTGGTGATCTGGAGCCCTCGGCGGGTAATGTTTCGCTCGATCCGGGCGTGCGCCTGGGTAAGCTGAAGCAGGACCAGTTTGCCTATGAAGAGCAACGGGTCCTCGACGTGGTATTGCAGGGTCATACCGAGCTGTGGGAAGTGATGCAGGAAAAGGATGGCATTTACGCCAATCCCGAAGCGACCGAAGACGATTACATGCGTGCCGCAGACCTGGAGGCACGGTTTGGCGAAATGGGCGGCTACGATGCCGAAGCTCGCGCCGGCGCGCTGTTGCTTGGTGTCGGCATTCCGGTCGAGCAGCATTTCGGCCCGATGAGCGAAGTGGCGCCGGGCTGGAAACTGCGGGTGTTGCTGGCGCAGGCGCTGTTCTCCAATCCTGATGTGTTGCTGCTGGATGAGCCGACCAATAACCTGGATATCAATACCATTCGCTGGCTGGAGCAGGTGATCAACGAGCGCGAATCGACCATGATCATCATTTCGCACGATCGCCACTTCCTCAACGAAGTCTGCACCCATATTGCCGATCTGGATTACAACACCATCCGCGTCTACCCCGGCAACTACGACGACTACATGGAAGCCAGCCTGGCGGCGCGTGAGCGCCAGACCAATGCCAATGCCAAGGCGAAAGAGCGCATCGCCGAACTGAATGCATTTGCCGCGCGTTTTGCCGCCAACAAATCCAAGGCCCGCCAGGCTACCTCGCGCCTCAAGCTGGCCGACAAGATCAAGTCGGAAATGGTCGAGGTCAAGCCGTCGAGTCGCCAGAATCCGTACATCCGTTTCGAAATGGACGACAAGCAGAAGCTGCATCGCCAGGCGTTTGAAATGGAAAACGTTACTTTCGGCTACGACAAGCCGCTGTTCAAGAATCTGTCGATGATTCTCGAGGCCAGTCAGAAGCTGGCGGTGATCGGCGGCAACGGCGCCGGTAAAACCACCTTCATCCGTACTCTGGTAGGTGAGCTGACGCCGCAGCATGGCAACGTCAAATGGGCCGAGAAAGCCGAGATCGGTTATTTCGCCCAGGATCACGCCGCCGATTTCGATGCCGATCTGAACGTATTCGACTGGATGAAACAATGGGGCCAGCCGGGTGACGACGATCAAGTGATTCGTGGCGTGCTGGGTAAACTGCTGTTTTCCGGTGACGATGCGAAAAAATCGGTCAAGGTGCTGTCGGGTGGCGAGAAAGGCCGCATGCTGTACGGCAAGCTGATCCTGCAGCGCCCGAATGTGCTGGTGATGGATGAACCGACCAACCACATGGACATGGAGTCGATCGAATCGCTGAATCTGGCGCTGGAAATGTACAAAGGTACGCTGGTATTCGTGTCGCACGATCGCCAGTTCGTTTCGTCGCTGGCGACGCAGATTCTCGAAATCAAGGGCGACGGTGCCTACAACTATTACGTCGGCGGTTACGAGGATTATCTGCACAGCCAGGGCGTTGCCTGAGCGCCCGGAGGAAGTTGCAGTGGAAACAAGGCCGTTACGACGGCCTTTTTCTATTGCATTGCCGCAAAACTGCTTTGACTAATTTTGCAATGCGGTATAATTTCATCAACTGCTAATGCGCTTTGGTTTGTCATTGCCCAGGCAAACATCCTCGGCCAAACGCCAAAATTCGCTTATAAAGCAGCCTGCTTTTAGCTTTGCTGTGATCAAGCAAGCTGAACTCTCCATCGCAATAACGTCCGGTAAACGACTCCCGGCGTGGCGCGCCTAGCTGCGTTGCAGCATTGTTCGGATCTTATGATTGCCGGCTGCCAGGCTTGCCGCAGGCGCCTGATCGGCAGACTCCGATTTAAACATCGACACAAGCAGAGGGTATTCCTATGAAGCTGAATGGCAAGGTTTCCATTATCACCGGCGCAGCGAACGGTATCGGCAAGGCCACCGCGCTCAAATTCGCCGCCGAAGGCGCTACTGTTATCGTTTGCGACCTCAATCAGGAAGCCGTTCTTTCCGTGGTTGAAGAAGTCAAGGCGGCTGGCGGCAAGGCCGAAGGCTTTGTGGTCAATGTGACCAATCAGTCGCAGATCAACGACATGGTCGCCGTGGTGAAAGACAAATACGGCCGTATCGACACACTGGTAAACAATGCCGGTATCGTGATGGATGCACGCCTGCAGAAAATGAGCGAGGACCAGTTCGACAAGGTGATCGACATCAACCTGAAGGGCGTGTATCGCTGCACCAAGGGCGTGGTCGATATCATGGTCGAGCAGGGTAGCGGCGTGATCCTGAATGCATCGTCGGTGGTGGGCTTGTATGGCAACTTCGGCCAGACCAACTATGCCGCCGCCAAATTCGGCGTAATCGGCTTTACCAAAACCTGGGCCAAGGAACTGGGCCCGAAGGGCGTGCGTGTCAACGCAGTCTGCCCGGGTTTCATTGCCACTGCGATCCTGAGCTCGATGCCGGAAAAAGTGATTACCGCGATGGAAGAGAAGGTTTCGCTGCGCCGTCTGGGTAAACCGGAAGAAATCGCCAACGTTTACGCTTTCCTCGCCAGTGACGAAGCCAGCTACATCAACGGCACTGCAATCGAAGTCAGCGGCTGTATCGCGATGTAATTCCGTACTCGGTCAGTGTTAAAAAAGCCACGCATTGCGTGGCTTTTTTATTGCTGCCCTGCAAGCCGCTCTGGTATTGCCCTGCAGCCTTGCCTGCAAGCCAATAGCAGAGCGGCTTGCAGGCAAGGCATCAGCACTTCCTTAATTCAGCTTGGCAGCGTGTTCGCGGGTGGCGTGGAACTGTACTTTCGGCCAGCGCTCCTGAATCAGCTGCAGGTTAACGCGCGAAGTGGCCAGATAGGTCAGGTTGTCGGCTGCGTCACGGGCGACGTTCATTGCCAGATTGTTTTCGAAATCCGCCAGCATGCGGCTATCGTCGCAGCTGACCCAGCGCGCCGTATGGATGTTCGAGTGTTCGAACACCGCATCCACACCGTATTCGGTATGCAGGCGATGCGCCACCACCTCAAACTGCAGCACGCCTACCGCACCCAGGATCAAGTCCGCGCCGCTGGCAGGCTTGAATACCTGCACTGCACCTTCTTCGCCCAATTGCTGCAGGCCCTTGTAAAGCTGTTTCACTTTCAGCGGGTTGCGGATGCGTACCGAGCGGAACAGCTCCGGCGCAAAGAACGGAATGCCGGTGAACGTCAGCTGTTCGCCTTCGCTGAAGCTGTCGCCGATCTGGATGTTGCCGTGGTTGGGGATGCCGATGATATCGCCGGCGTAGGCCTCTTCTACCTGTTCGCGGCTGGAGGCGAGGAAGGTCACCACGCTGGACGCAGAAACATCGCGTTTCAGGCGCAGGTGCGACATTTTCATGCCGCGCTCGAACTTGCCGGAACAGACGCGCAGGAAGGCAATCCGGTCGCGGTGTTTCGGGTCCATATTGGCCTGGATCTTGAACACGAAGCCGGAGAATTTGGCTTCGCCCGGATCGACCGAACGCACCGTGGCATCGCGCTCCGCCGGGGCCGGCGCCCAATCCACCAGCGAATTGAGAATTTCGCGCACGCCGAAGTTGTTGATCGCCGAGCCAAAGAACACCGGTGTTTGCGTACCGGCTCTGAAAGCTTGCAGATCGAACGGATGCGACGCGCCCTGCACCAGCTCGATTTCCATTTTCAGTTGTTCCATTTCCAGCGGGAACAATTCCATCAGGCGCGGGTTGTCGATGCCTTTGATCACTTCGCTGACGGTTTGGTCGGCTTTTTCCTGGCCGGCGTCGAACAGTAGCACTTCATCGTTGAGGATGTGATACACACCGCGGAAAGTCTTGCCCATGCCGATTGGCCAGGTGACTGGCGCACACTGGATTTTCAGCACGTTTTCCACTTCGTCCAGCAGTTCCAGCGAATCGCGCACTTCACGGTCGTATTTGTTCATGAAAGTGACGATCGGCGTGTTGCGCAGGCGGCAGACGTTGAGCAGCTTGATGGTCTGTTCTTCCACGCCCTTGGCGGCGTCGATCACCATCAGCGCCGAATCCACGGCGGTCAACACGCGGTAGGTATCTTCGGAGAAGTCCTGGTGGCCCGGGGTGTCGAGCAGGTTGATCACGTGTTCGCGGTAGTCGAACTGCATCACCGAGCTGGCGACCGAAATACCGCGCTGCTTCTCGATCTCCATCCAGTCAGACGTTGCGAATTTGCCGCTTTTCTTGCCTTTGACGGTGCCGGCCATCTGGATTGCGCCGGAGAACAGCAGCAGTTTTTCCGTCAGCGTGGTTTTACCGGCATCCGGGTGGGAAATAATGGCGAAGGTGCGGCGTCGCGCAACTTCTTGCTGGATTTGCTCGAGTGACATGGATCGATTTTCAGTGCGGCAAAAAAGGCCGAATTTTATCAAAAACTTGGCTCCACCGATATGTCGCCGCAGCGGCCGGTGCGCAGCTTGGAGGCCAACGACTCGCAGCGGGCGGGATGCATTCCCGTGAATCGGCGGCTTATAGTGGAAAGATATGGTTAACGGATAGGAAAAATCATGCTGATCGGCGTACCCAAGGAAATCAAGGTGCACGAATACCGGGTTGGTCTGCTACCGGGGTCGGTGCGTGAACTGGTCGCACACGGCCACCGGGTGATGGTAGAAAATGGCGCCGGTAGCGGTGCCGGATTCAGCGATGCCGATTATCTGGCGGCTGGCGCGACGCTGCACGCCAGCGTTGCCGATATCTACGCGCAGGCGGCAATGATCGTCAAGGTAAAGGAACCGCAGCCCGGCGAACGCGCCATGTTGCGCGCAGGGCAGATTCTGTTCACTTATCTGCATTTGGCGGCGGACAAACAGCAGACGCTGGATCTGCTGCGCAGCGGCGCCACCTGCATTGCCTACGAGACCATCGGCAGCGCGGGCGGCGGCCTGCCGTTGCTGGCGCCGATGTCGGCGGTGGCGGGGCGTCTGTCGGTGCAGGCCGGAGCCACCTGCCTGGAGAAAATCAGCGGCGGGCGTGGCGTGTTACTGGGTGGTGTGCCTGGGGTGATGCCGGCGCAGGTGGTGATCCTCGGTGCCGGCGTGGTTGGCAGCCATGCGGCAACCATTGCTGCCGGCATGGGGGCGCAGGTTACCGTGCTGGATCGCAATCTGGATGCGCTGCATCGTATCCAGCTGCAATTCGGCAGCCGGCTGCAGACCATGTACTCGACTACCGAGGCAATCGCTACCGCAGTGCGGAATGCCGATCTGCTGATCGGCGGAATCCTGATCCCGGGGGCGGCTGCGCCGAAGCTGGTCACGCGCGAGATGGTCAAGTCGATGCCGGATGGCGCGGCGATTGTCGATGTCGCGATCGATCAGGGGGGCTGTTGCCAGACTTCGCGGCCGACCACGCATGCCGACCCGGTGTACCTCGACGAAGGCGTGGTGCATTACTGCGTGACCAACATGCCGGGCGCTGTGCCGCGCACATCGAGCTTTGCGTTGAACAATGCAACCCTGCCGTTCGTGCTGCGCCTGGCCAATTCCGGAGTGAAAGGTGCATTGACGGATGACATATATTTTCGCAGCGGCTTGAATATCTGCGCTGGCGAACTTGCCAATTTTGCCGTCGGCGAAGCGCTGGGAATTGCAGCGGTGGCGCCAGAAAAGGCGTTGCAGACGCTTTGAAGTGTTTGCTCCAGAGGCAGAACCGGCGCGGCAGGGCAGGCTGTATGCGGCGAGCAGGATAGTGTTGATTCGAGTATAAGATTATACTAAAGTACTGTTACTGATCGAAGCAACGCATCTGCCTCAAACCGCACGTACCGGGAGATTAGCAATGGCGCAAATCATTGATATGGCCAAGTATCGCAAGCCAGTGAAACAAACCAAGGAGCCTGGCCCGGTTTATTTTTGCACCCGTTGTTGCGCCGATCTGTTCCATTTGCACCCGTCGGGCGATATCCGCTGTGTGGAATGCGGTGCGATCATGCGCAATATCGGTGTGGTGCCGGTAGACCGCAGTAATGTCGGTCAATGACACTGTCCTGCCAGCGCCGGATTCCCGCTGATCCGACTCTTGTTGTATTTCTCGCTGTTCCCCTGCTAAATTAAAGGCTGGCGCGGTTTCCGGCGCCAGCCAGTCCAAATTCCCGTGTAGCGTCGTTGTGGAGTAGGCGAGATGAATCCTCGCGCATCAATTCTGTTGTTCTGCAGTGTTTTTTTCCTTGCCCGTGCAGCATTTGCCAACGAAGCCGCGATCGAAGTGTTGAGCAAGACCGGCAGTTTCGAGGAGGTGCGCGACAATCTGGCGCTGGAGGTTACCCGGCGCGGCATGGCGTTGACCCATTCGATCCAGATCAACGACATGCTGGAAAAAACGGCCAGGGAAGTGGGTGCGATTCGCCCGGTATATGTCAACGCCGAGGCGCTCGAATTTTGCAGTCCCGGTCTCGGGCGCAAGCTGATGGAAGCCAACAGCAGCAATATCGTTTACTGCCCGCTGATGGTCAGTATTTATGTTGTGCCCGAGGCGCCGAAGGTCGTCAATGTAGCCTACCGACGCATTCCCAAGGGCGGCTCGACTCAGGCACAAAAATTGTTTCGCGACGTGGATGCGCTGGTGATCGGCATCATCAAGGATGCACTGAATCCGCCCAAGACCGAGCCGGACGAGAAGGAAAGTGCTGTGCGCAAGGCGCCGCTGGCGCCCTTGGCAGCGGTGCGGACTGCGGGCTGAGCCGGTGCAGGCACTGTTTGCCATTGCTGTCGGCGCTTCGCTGGGGGCGTGGCTACGCTGGGGATTGGGCTTGTGGTTGAATCCGCTCAGCAAAATGATGCCGCTCGGTACTCTGGCTGCCAACCTGCTCGGTGGCCTGTTGGTCGGGATTGCATTTGCCGCATTCGACCAGCATCCGCACTGGCCGCAGTCGCTCAAACTGCTGTGCATCACCGGCTTTCTCGGTGGCCTGACCACGTTTTCCACCTTTTCCGCCGAAGTGACCGCGATGTTGCTGAATGGTCATTTGGGGCAGGCGTTGGTAACGGCTTCACTTCACTTGATTGGTTCGTTACTATTGACCGCATTCGGTATTTTCCTGGTCAGGTTGTCATGATGAAAACTCTGCTGCATGCGCTGCGCGTGCTGATGTTGTGTTGCGGTATCTGGTTTGCGGCTGGAGCCAATGCCGCGCCGGTGCCGGCTGTGGGCAGCAATGCGCCGGATTTTTCGCTGGCGGATCAGAATGGTGTTCTGCAGTCGTTGTCGCAGTATCGTGGCAAGTGGGTGGTGCTGTACTTCTATCCGAAGGATGACACGCCTGGCTGTACCGAGCAGGCGTGCAAATTCCGCGATGATTTCGCCGTGCTGAAAATTCTCGGTGCAGAAGTGCTGGGTATCAGCGTTGACGATCATGCCTCGCATGTCGATTTTGCCAGGAAGCACAAGCTGCCGTTTCCATTGCTCTCCGACAAGGATGGCAATGTCGCGTCGGCTTACGGCTCGCTACGCGATCTGCTGATCACCAGAATTGCCAAACGCAATACCTTCCTCATCAATCCGCAAGGGCGCATTGAGCGCGTGTATCAGGGCGCGGATACGGCGAAGAATTCCGCCGAAATTATTGCCGCCCTGCGCCAGCTAACCGGCAAGCCATAAGCCCGACTTGGATGCCATTCACGCACGACGGCCCGCGATAGCGGGCCGTCTGCTTTCCGCCGCGGCGAGGCTGGGCGGCCTGTTATAATCTGCGCTTTGCCAACTGGAAGCCAATTCGATGCCGTTGCTTACCATTGATAAAGCCTGCCTCGCGTTCGGCCACGTGGCTCTGCTCGATCGTGCCGATTTTTCGATTGATGCCGGAGAGCGGGTCGGCCTGATCGGACGCAACGGCTGTGGCAAATCCTCATTATTGAAGGCGATGGCCGGCGTTAGCCATCTGGATGACGGCAAGATCGTACGCGTCAAGGATCTGCGTCTGGCCTACGTGTCGCAGGAGCCGCAGTTTGCGCCCGGCCAGAGCGTATTCGAGGCGGTAGCCGAGGGTTTGGGCGAATTGCGCCGGCTGTTGCTCGATTACCACCAGATCAGTGCCCGGATGGGGGCTGCAGATGCCGATGTCGAGGCGCTGCTTGGCAGCATGCACGAATTGCAGAATGAACTGGAGCGCCTCGACGGCTGGCGCTTCAACAGTCTGGTCGAGTCGGTGCTGAGCCATCTGAACCTGGCTGCGGACACGCCGATCGACAGCCTTTCCGGTGGCTGGAAAAAGCGCGTGGCACTGGCGCGTGCGCTGGTGGCCGAACCCAATCTGATGCTGTTGGACGAGCCTACCAATCACCTCGACGTAGCAGCGATCGAATGGCTGGAAAAGTTGCTGCAGGGCTTTGCCGGAGCGGTGGTGGTCATCACGCACGACCGGCGCTTTCTGGACAATATCTCCACTCGTATTGTCGAACTGGATCGGGGCGTGCTGGTCAGCTTTCCCGGCAATTTCTCCACTTACCAGACGCGCAAAGCGGAAATGCTGGAGATGGAGGCGGTGGTACAGCGCAAGGCCGACCGCCTGCAGGCGCAGGAAGAAGTCTGGATTCGCAAGGGGGTCGAAGCGCGCCGCACCCGCAGTGAAAGCCGCATCCGCCGGCTGGAGCAACTGCGCAAGGATCGCGCCGCGCGGCGCGAACAGCAAGGCCAGGTACAGTTCAACATTGACAGTGGCGAGCGCTCCGGCAAGCTGGTAGCGGAGTTGGAGCACGTTTCCAAGGCCTACGGCGGCAAAATCATCATTCGCGATTTTTCCACTCGTATCCAGCGCGGCGATCGTATTGGCCTGCTGGGGCCGAACGGCGCCGGCAAAACTACGCTGCTGAAGCTGATTCTCGGTGAATTGCAGCCGGACTCTGGCTCGGTGAAGCAGGGTACCAAGCTGGAAATCGCCTATTTCGACCAGTTCCGCACCCAGCTCGACGAAAATGCCGCCGTTATCGATGTGGTGAGCCAGGGGCACGAATTCATCGAAATCGGCCAGACGCGCAAGCACGTCATCAGCTATCTGGAAGATTTCCTGTTTGCGCCGGAGCGTGCCCGTTCGCCGGTGCGTTCGCTGTCCGGCGGCGAGCGCAACCGGCTGCTGCTGGCGCGCCTGTTTACCCGCCCGGCCAACGTGCTGGTGCTGGACGAGCCGACCAACGATCTGGATATCGATACCCTCGATCTGCTGGAGCAGCTGCTGGCCGATTATCCCGGTACTGTATTCCTCGTCAGCCACGACCGTGCGTTTCTCGATAATGTGGTAACCCAGGTTATCGCGTTCGAGGGCGACGGACTGCTGCGTGAATATGTCGGCGGCTACAGCGACTGGGTGTTGGCGCAGAGCCGTGCCGCGGCGCCGCAGCTGTCGTCGGCGCCACAAGCGCGCGTTGCCGACAAGGCTGCCGAACCGGCTCCGCAGCGCCAGCGTTCGGTCAAACTGAGTTATAACGAAACCCGCGAACTGGCAGCGTTGCCGCAGCAGATCGAAACGCTGGAGCAGGAAAGCGCCGGGCTGAACCAGCAGCTGCTCGATCCGGACTTGTTCCGCACCGATCCGGCGCGCGGTGCGCAGATTCATGCGCGTGTCGAGGAAATCGAACTGCAGTTGCTGGAGATGCTGGCACGCTGGGAGGAGCTCGAATCCCGGCAAAAGGGCTGAAAAGCTTGCCTATTGGCCGTTTGCTGCCAAGATTAAGAAACATTACTTGTCCGATATTCGTGGGAAGGGCCGGTGCGCTGGACGGGGCGCAACCCGGTACCGAACATGCCGCATAACTACACCACCTTTTACAATCTGCGTCTGTGGCTGTCGGCGCTGTTCGGGATGTTCGGCATCCTGCTGGTCGGCATCACCGTCTGGTCGATCGTCGATAGCCGTGAGCGCACGCTTGACGATGCCCGGCTGCAGTCGAGCCGGTTGGCGCGCAGTCTGGAGGAGCATGCCAGCCGCACCATGATCTCCGCGCAGCAGGCGATGCAGCCGGTGGTCGAGCTGGTCGAACGGCTGGGCGGTGTCGATGGCGTTGCAGAGCCGCCGTTGTATGCCCTGATGCGCGACCGCATTGCGGTGACACCGCAGATCCGCGGCATCATCGCCATCCGCAGCAACGGCATGCTGCATGCACATGGGTTGATCTATCCGGTCGGGCGGGTGTCGCTGGCCGATCGAGATTATTTCACCCTGCACCGCGAGGACCCCGGCCTCGAATACCTGCTGTCATTGCCACTTACCAGCCGCACCGACGGCAAATTGCTGATTCCGCTGACACGGCGTGTGTCGCGCCCGGATGGCAGCTTCGGCGGCGTGATCCTGACCGGCCTGGAGCCGGATTATTTTGCCCGTTTCTATACCTCGCTGGAAATGCCGGAAGGCTCGGTGATCGCGCTGTACAACGAGCGGGGCCAGGAATTGCTGCAATTCCCCGGTGCCGACGGTTATCTGTCGTCGCGCCCGGTTGCGGTTGCACCTGCGCGCCTGCAGGCGCTGGCGCAACGGCCGGAGGTGACGGTGGCGCGCGATCTGATCGGTACGCAGGAGCGCCTGTATGCAGTCAAGGCATCCACCTCGCCGCGCCTGTACGTGGTGGTGGGGGTCAGTCTGGGGCAGGCGCTGGCCGGCTGGGAGAGGGAGCGTAACCAGCGACTGACATTGCTGGCCATTGCCTTGCTGGCGCTGGGTCTGCTGTTCTGGATGGCGATGCGGCAATTGCGGCATGCGCAGGAGTCGGATCGGCAACTGGCATTGACGCAATTCGCGGTCGACCAGTCGCCGGATTTTGTGCTCTGGCTGCGCCAGGATCTGACTGTTGCCTACGTCAATGCGGTGGTCTGCGACCGGCTGCGCATTGCCCGCAGCGATCTGATCGGGCACCCGATTTCGTCGACGCGTTTACTGGCTGACGATGTCGATTGGCAGCAGTTACTGGCGCGCACCGACCAGCATTTGCGCATCCAGTTCGAAGCGGTGCTGAGCCCGAGCCGCGGCGAGCGCATTCCGGTGGAGATGGTGCTCAACCGGCTGCTGTTCGATGGCGATACCTGTTACTGCGTCGCCGCACGCGACATCAGTGAGCGCCGCCGTGGCGAAGCCGAATTGCGCCGCCATCGCGACCAGCTGCAGCAACTGGTTGACGAGCGCACCGCTGAGTTGCGCGCCATTTTTGCCGCAACGCCGCTGGCCATCCTGATGACCGTGGAGAGTCGTATCCGGCTTGTCAATCCTGCATTGGAAGGCATGTTCGGCGTGGCAGAGCGGGATTTGCTCGGCATGGGAGCAGAGCAGCTGTTCGCCGATTTTACCGGTGCGCAGCGCTTTCGCGACGCCGCTGCTGCAGTGCTGCGCGGCGGCGGCGTGTTCAACGACGAAATCCTGTTCCGGCGCTGCGATGGCGGCGTGTTCTGGGCCAACGTTTACTGCCGGGCGATCGACGGCGTGCATCCGGAGATCGGCACCATTGCACTGATCGAGGATATCAGCTGCCGCCGCCGCGCCGAAGCGCAACTCAAGCGCAGCGAGGAGCTGAACCGCACCATCATCGAAACCTGTGCCGATGGCTTCGTATTATTCGATGCCGATCTGCAGCTGCAGCTGGTGAACCCGGCAATGCGCATCATGCTGGGCTATGATCGCGAGGATTTTGCCAGCCGCTTCAGCTCGCAGGCTCTACTTGGCATGCCGTCCGGCTTGCAGACACCGACTGCCGTTGCCGGCTGGCTGCGTCAGGCCGACAACGGCGTGGAGATAGTGCTGCCGTCGCGCAGCGGTGCCTCCATCCCGGTGCTGGTCAATCGTACGGCATTGTGGGATGAACAGGGGGCGATGCGTTATGTGTTTGCGTTTTACACCAATATCGCCCAGCAGAAAGCCATCGAATACGCACTGACCGAAGCCAAGGAGGCCGCTGAGGCGGCCAGCCTGGCCAAGTCGAGTTTTCTTGCCAGTATGAGCCATGAGTTGCGCACACCGATGCATGCCATTCTCAGTTATTCCGGGCTGGGCCTGGAAAAGGCAGAATCGGCGGCCGATGAGCAGTTGCGGCGCTATTACGAGCGTATCAACGTCAGCGGCAAGCGGCTGCTGACCTTGATCAACGATCTGCTCGATCTGGCCAAGCTGGAAGCCGGCAAGATGAGCTACGACCTCGGCCCGTGCCGCTTGCAGGATCTGGTCGAGGATGCGCTGGCGGAAATCCGTCCGCTGCTCGACAGTCGCGGCCTGTGTCTGAGCTACCAGCCCGATGCGCAGCCGATTGCGCTGATCTGCGATCGCAACCGGATCATTCAGGTGCTGGTCAATCTGCTGGGCAACGCCGCCAAATTCACCCCCGAGGGCAAATCCATCTATCTCGGCTATCTGCACAATCAGCCGATGCGGCGCGGCGGAATCGGTGCCGGAATCCGCCTGCGCGACGAAGGGCCGGGAGTGGCGCTGGACGAGCTGGAGGCGATTTTCGACAAGTTCACTCAGGGCAGCACCACCCACAGCCAGGGGGGCGGCACCGGGCTGGGGCTGGCGATCTGTCGCGATATCGTGCGCGACCACGGTGGCGAGGTTTACGCCAGCAACGATCCGGGCGGTGGCGCCATATTCACCTTGCTGTTGCCGGCAGAGAGCTGAGTCGCCGGCGAATAGCGGTTCAGGTTTTGGCGTACAGCACGAACACTGTTGGCCGCTTGTGCAGATCGGGTTTTTGTTTGGGCCATTCGCCGGCGCAGCGGGAAACGATCTGTTCCGTTGCCGTGCTCAGGTCGGTAGCGCTGCAGATCAGCGTCGCTGGCGCACAGGTTTGCAGCAGTGTTTCCAGCATCTGGTTGTTGCGATACGGGGTTTCGATGAAGGCAATCGCTTCGTCGAACTGGCGCGAGCGTTTTTCCAGCGTCTGCAGCGCCTGTTTGCGTTCGTTGGCGTCGACCGGCAGGTAGCCGTGGAAGCTGAAGCGCTGGCCGTTGGCTCCCGATGCCATCAATGCCAGCAGGATCGACGACGGCCCGATCAGCGGCTTGACCGGAATGCCGCGCCGGTGCGCCAGCCGCACCAGGTTGGCTCCGGGGTCGGCGATTGCCGGGCAGCCGGCTTCCGACATCAGGCCGACATCCGTTCCGTCCAGCAACGGTTGCAGCAGCGCATCCAGTGCTGTGGGCGGCGTATGTTCATTGAGCTCCGCCAGTTGCAGTTCGCGCAACGGCGTGCCGACGTTGAGCCATTTCAGATGCTGGCGCGCGGTCTTGCCGTTTTCCACGATGAAATGCTGCAGCCGGTCGGCAATTGTCGCAGTACCGGCCGGCAGGGTCTGTTCCAGCGGACTGTCGCCCAGCGGCGTCGGAATCAGGTAAAGCGTACCTTTGGCCATCACAGAATCCTGAAACCGACGTTCTGCAGCATGTTGATCAGCTCGATCAATGGCAGCCCGATCAGTGCGTTCGGGTCGCTGCCCTGCATCGATTCGATCAACACGATTCCCAGCCCTTCGGATTTGGCGCTGCCGGCACAATTGTATGGTTGTTCCTTGTGCAGATAGGTTTCGATGAATGCGTCGTCGATATCGCGGAAACGGACTTCGGTCTGCACGTCTTTGACCTGGCTCGTGCCGCTGCGGCTGTCGTACAGCGCCAGCGCGGTGTGAAAAATCACGCTGCGGCCACGCATCTGTTGCAGCTGTGCGACGGCGCGCTCGTGGGTGCCGGGTTTGCCGATCTGCAGGTTATCGAGTGTTGCGACCTGATCCGAGCCGATGATCAGTGCACCCGGGTAACTCTCCGCCAGCGCCATTGCCTTGGCCTGCGCCAGCCGCAGTGCGGTGTCGGCGGGGCCTTCGCCGGGCAGCGGTGTTTCGTCGATATCGGGTGCGCCAACCTCGAACGGGATGCTCAGCCGTTGCAGCAGTTCGCGGCGGTAGGGAGAGGTCGAGGCGAGTACGAGTGTGGGATTGGGCATGCAAAACCTCGGATCAAAGCTCCGGAATCGCAGGCAAGCCCGCGCCGGATAAAGATATTTTGACAATAGAAGCGAAAGATTATAACATGCGCGGTTTATGTCAAAACCCTTGATTATCGACAGCGCCGAATTCGCCCGGGAGCACGGCAGCCTGAGCGGCGAAATCGAATTGCGCAGCTTGAGCCGAGTGCTTGGCAGTGTGCAAAGTCGTGACGGAACAATCCGTTACCAATTGCACGGCAGCGTCGATCGTTTCGAACGTCCGGTGTTGCGGCTGCAGGTGGCGGGTAGTGTCGAGCTGTTGTGCCAGCGCTGCCTCAAACCGTTCGGTTTTGTCATCGATAGCGATTCGCGGCTGACTCTGTTCGGCAGCGAGGCGGATATCGATACGGCAGCCGAGCAGGATGAGGAGCTGGACGGCATTGTTGCCCAGCACGAGCAATCGGTGGTCGATCTGATCGAGGACGAAATTCTGTTGGCCTTGCCATTGGCGCCAAAACACGATGTGTGTGCGGCCGAAGGCAAAACCGGTGGCGCTGACGGCAAGCCTAACCCGTTTGCAGTATTGCAGCAGCTAAAGGTAAACAAGCAGGCCGACCCGGATTAATATTGATTTTTGCTAAGGAGTCACACAAATGGCAGTTCAACAGAATAAAAAATCCCCGTCGAAGCGCGGCATGCATCGTGCGCACGACTTCCTGACTGCGCCGGGCTTGGCTGTTGAGCCGGTAACCGGTGAGGTTCACCTGCGTCACCACATCAGCCCGAACGGTTTCTACCGTGGCAAGAAAGTCATTCGCACCAAGGGCGAATAAGTCTGAAAGAACCCTGATCCAGCAGATCAGGGTTTTTTTCTATTGCCAGTACAAACGTCTGGCTGCCACAATTCCCGCTTCCTGTTTCAAGTACCGCATCCATGGTCCAAACAATGGACATTACCGTAGCAATCGATGCGATGGGCGGTGATCATGGAACCCATGTCACTGTACCTGCCGCACTCAAGTTTCTGCACAATAATCCCAACGTCAACCTGATTCTGGTCGGTCTGCAAGATGCGATCGCAGCGGAACTGCTCGCACAGCGGGCAGAGCCGGGGCCGCGCTTGCGGATTCATCACGCTTCCGAAGTGGTGACGATGGACGAGGCGCCGGCACTGGCGCTGAAGAACAAGAAAGACTCGTCGATGCGAATCGCGGCCAATCTGGTGAAAACCGGCGAGGCGCACGCTTGCGTCAGCGCCGGCAATACCGGTGCGCTGATGGCGATCAGCCGTTTCGTACTGAAAACCCTGCCCGGCATCGAACGGCCGGCGATTGCCAAGATGCTGCCGAATGTCGGTGGCGGCACGACCTGCGTGCTGGATCTCGGTGCCAATGTCGATTGCACGCCGGAGCAACTGGTTCAGTTCGGCATCATGGGCGCGATGCTGGTTGCCGCGGTGAAGCACATCGAACGCCCCACTGTCGGCTTGCTCAACATCGGCTCGGAAGAGATCAAGGGCAATGAAGTGGTAAAGCAAGCGGGCGAGTTGTTACGCAATTCCGGCCTGCGTTTTCACGGCAACGTCGAGGGTAACGACATCTTCAAGGGTACCACCGATGTCGTGGTATGCGACGGCTTTACCGGCAATGTTGCGCTCAAGGCGGCAGAGGGGATTGCCTCGATGATTGCCACGCTGCTGCGCGAGGAATTCAAGCGCAACTGGTTGACCCGGCTGGCCGGCCTGGTCGCCTACCCGGTGCTGCTGGCGTTTCGCGGGCGGGTCGATTCGCGGCGCTACAATGGCGCCAGTCTGCTCGGCCTGCGCGGGGTGGTGGTCAAGAGTCATGGTGGCGCCGATCAACTGGCGTTCGGATATGCCATCGAGCAGGCGGTGGAAGAAGTGGAGAATCGCGTACTGGCCCGCATTGAACAGGGGCTGGCGCAACGCATTACGACAGCGGCGCCTGCGGAGGAGTAAATCGTGTTTGCGCAAATCATCGGTACCGGCAGTTATCTTCCCGCAAGAATGTTGAGCAACGATGAATTGGCGCAAAAGGTAGACACCAGCGACGACTGGATTTCCACCCGCACCGGAATCAGGCAGCGCCACATCGCTGCAGACGGTGAGCAGACCAGCGATCTGGCACTGGAAGCGAGCCGGGCGGCGCTCAAGGCCGCCGGTGTCGATGCTACCGCAATCGACCTGATCATTGTCGCCACCACCTCGCCGGACATGGTGTTCCCCAGCGTTGCCTGCACCCTGCAGGATAAACTCGGCATCTACGGCTGTGCCGCATTCGATGTGCAGGCAGTGTGTGCCGGTTTTGTCTATGCGTTGACCACTGCCGATCAGTTCATCCGCAGCGGCATGGCCACTTGTGCGCTGGTGGTGGGGGCCGAGGTATTCTCGCGTCTGCTCGATTGGGAGGACCGCAGCACCTGCGTGCTGTTCGGCGACGGTGCCGGTGCCGTGGTGTTGCGCGGCGGAGACCGGGAAGGCATCATCGGCGCGCATTTGCACGCCGATGGCCGCTTCCGCCATTTGCTCAATGTCCCGGCGCGCATCGAGAGCGGCGGCATCAAGGGCAACCCCTATTTGTACATGGATGGCCCGGCTGTTTTCAAATTCGCATCGACGGCGTTGGCTGCCGCTGCCGACGAGGTCTTGAAAAAACACGGACTGCACCAATCTGACATCGATTGGCTGGTGCCGCATCAGGCCAACCTGCGCATCATCGAGATGACGGCGCGCAAGCTGGGTCTGCCGATGGAGCGTGTGATCGTGACGCTGGCGCAACACGGCAACACTTCGGCAGCATCGATTCCGCTGGCGCTGGATACCGCAGTACGCGACGGCCGGATACGCTCCGGCGATCTGCTGTTGCTGGAAGGCATCGGTGGCGGCTTTGCCTGGGGATCGGTACTGCTGCGCTGGCTTTGACTGCTGGCGGCTGCAACGAGAATTTCATAATCACTTGCGACAATTCCGCTCAATTTTCATTTAACCACTATGACAACTCCGTTCGCGTTCGTATTTCCCGGCCAAGGGTCGCAATCCCTGAACATAATGGCCGGTTTTGCCGGGCATCCGCAGGCCCAGGCTACTTTCCACGAAGCCTCGACGCCGCTGGCGCTGGACCTGTGGCAACTGGCCGGCAGCGGTCCGGAAGCCGCGCTGAATCAAAC
>ERZ724505.619-NODE-619-length-22153-cov-12.116662_pt1 | contig 22153 bp, 47 predicted proteins | sample MGYA00376038_ERZ724505 | MGnify/ENA primary metagenome ERZ724505 (study PRJEB28724, sample SAMN07190884) | wastewater metagenome | isolation source: effluent of sewage treatment plant in Hong Hong | place: Hong Kong | collected 2016-03-17 ...
CGTATCTTTCGTTCAATCACATTGCGCATCATCTCATACTGCGCATCAAGAAGCTCCCACAACGCATCGTGCATACCGGGGCGGTACAACGCCAATTTGAAACCCCGATACTCGCTACAGTAGGTTGTAATCCACGGCTCTCCATTATCGATGGAGCGTTTTTGATTGTGGAGCCTGTCGCACAGCTTTACAGCTACAGTATAAGGTCCGGCATCACGTATCCGGTAATACGTCTCGCAGTGCCGCTCCCACCTATCACGACCCGGCGCATCGGTGACGGCCACCACCATCCCCGCGACCTTCTCGCCAAATAACTCGGTGAGTTCTTCCACCGTGGAGGCTGTGTCTTCGAGAACATCATGCAGCCATGCCGCGGCGATCATCTCAAACTGCGTCTTGAGCGGAATCAAAACCCCGTCTGCGTTGGTGTCTTCGATCCACCAAATGATATTATCGACCACGCATTCAAGATGCGTCGCGATCTTCAGCGAACCGTGATCTTGATCCCCGTGACGTTCCAGCGCGAAATTCCGCGCCCTCATCACCAATTCGGCACCCCGAGCGGTATCGCGCGCGACATCGCGTGTCGTGACAGTGTCCAGCACGACTTCCTCGCCCAACTCGTGTTTAAACACATCGTAGTTGCCGTCGAGTTTCACGCGATATCCGATCATGTGCCCACCCCCGCCAAATCACCGACATCTCCCGTCTCTACAAAATTCAAAAACGCGCTCATAACATCGGACCTTTGATGAAGAAAAGCCGCAAGTAAACTCAACAAGACTTCCTTATGCCTGCCTGTCTGAATACGATCCATCGCAGCATTCATGGTCATAACATCATGCTGTGCGTCGCCCAACACATTGAGAACATAAGTTCCCTCAATGCCCTCATGTTCCGGCATCATGCGTCCACCTCATCTTTCTTTGGCACCAACAGACCCGCGATGATCTCTTCATTCCGCTTCGTCACGGGGCGGAAATGCTCCACTCCAAAATGTGCTTCAACTATCCCATCGATGTAAAACTTTGGCGGATTCACAATCTCTTCCAAAACAACACCAACCGCATCGCCGCAATCGGGGTAAACCTTAACGCCACGAATGGTGTAAATCCCCTTTTCCTCCGGAATCTTTTCTCCGTAGATCGACTGCGGCTGGGTTTCAATGCACACGACCAATTGCCCAATCTCAAACATCAAGCTCCTCCATCACCGCTTCAATCTCGACAGTTCGTCGATCTTTCTGCTCTTCGAATCCGCGTATCGCGTAAAGCGCGCAGCTATGATCCGAGTACCCCAGCTTGGCGGCAATCACTCGAAGCGACATCTTCTTCGGGTGAAGCTTCCGCAGCATCCACGCGGCGTGCTGACGCGCGGTGTTATAAACCCCCGGACCCTTACCGGGTTTGAAATTCGGCTCAACCCCGTATGTCTCAAACACGACAGAGATGATGCAATCAGCATCGATGTGCGGCGCTGGTAGTGGTTCCGGCGGGACATCAATCTTCTCGACCGGAGAATCCTTCCAGCCAAATTCAGATGGCCCCCGGAAGAACTTACCATCAAGCGCTGCGGCGATTTGAGATTCAGTCAGCATGAGCATGAGAAATAGAACCCCTTGTCGCGATACTTATCAGCGCTCTCACCGGTAATTGCCTCAAAGTATGTCCACAATTCATTCGGGACACCACCCTCATAATTGCCGGATGAGAAATAATCTCCCGCCTTCATGGCTTCGATTAGGTCTTCCGGGCTCGCCCCCTGCAAGTCACCAAAATAGCTGTAATCGTCATCGTCATCACGATGTGTTGCTGTAGCAATCCATTCCGCCATCATCTTGCGTCCCCACTCGGGGCTTCCCCGCATCTCTGCGGAATGATCCGGAAAGTCCGGATGCGACCACACATGCCGCAGAGACGTGATCTTCCGCGGGTAAATCACACAGAGGAATCGCGCGCCCTTCTGGATCGTCATTTCGATAAACGGATCAGCAATGCCAACCCACTTACCCGATGTCCACGCGACCCCGTCTTTCACCGAGATATCCTGCCCCGGCACAATTGCCTCGCCGGCAGTTACGGGCTCACACGCGAGGTGAATCGCATCGCGCCCGACCTGCTTGTCCGTGATGATGGTGCCGAGCACTTCGAGTGCATCAGTCGCCACGCTACGCTTATCTCCGCTCATTTGTCCTCCTTAATTGGCTTCGGTAATAATCTATCCCTCTTGCGCCCCCTTGTCAACGCGAATTTTTCGAAGCTCCTCTTCTGGGTCTATCCCATTGAGTGCCAACCACAATGCCTCATCGCCGAATGCGTGCACTTCGTCATGGTGGGCGCGGCACAGAGGAATACACATGTCATCAGAGTTCTTCATCGACATTGCGCGGGGGTGCCCGATCACACGCAAATGATGGGGATCACACGCCGGACCCCCGCAAACACAGCACGGAAAGGACTTGACGTGATCGAGCCACTTACGGCTTCGGAGGCGTTCACTTTTTTGTGACACGACCACCACGCCACCCTTTCTCGGGCGTGTCAAATTTTCGAATGATTTTGTTCTCTGCGCCGTTCGTTATCCAGCGCCTTCCTTTCGTAGCCTCTGAGTTCCGCTGATTTTTTTCGGGAGACCTCTTTTTGCCTCGCAATGACGCCGATAATTTCAGCTTTCGCTAATCTGCGGAACGAATAACCTTTGCTTGGCTCATATCAACAAAAGCGTTTTTCCTGACCGCCAATCCTCCGTTCACTGTTTTTTGTGTCCATGTTTCACGCACCTCGACCGGGACACAGTACGACCCCGCCTGCCAGAGCTTCTTGTACAACAACACTTTTTCTGGTACAAGAAACAGAAGCCCAACAAGGGGCACACAAAGAAGGTCCGCCATTTTCCCAGCGCGAATTAATTTATCCTCAGTGATGAGCCAGCTTGATTTAAACCTGCCAACAAACTCTGCGTACGTCATTTTTCGGCATTTTGTTTCAACACAAGCCTCGATTACGCTGTCACGAACAAACACGGCGTCAATAGAGCAAAATGTGTCTTTTCGGGTTAAAACGCAAGAAAATTGCGGAAATAGGCGGCAGAACATGTCCACCGCCTCGCGTTCTTGTTGAAGTGTTTCCATCCCTTTCGGGGACAGAATGTCCATCACTGACCGTAGTTCGCGAGAATTGTTGAACGGGCGCGGGTCGCTGCCTTCAGAAGCGAATTCAGCTTATCCGCGGTCATCTTTGCCTTGTTCACGTAAAGGCTCGCATTCCACGATACAGTCTTGGGTGCCGACCAATACCGATTGAACGTGACGGGGTACTGCTTTGTGGGCACCTTCACAAACTCATACAGCGCCTTGCCGTCGATATCCTCTGCATCGTTGAAGTCTTTGTCGGTCGCGCTGACAAACTCCACAGAGTCGCCGAAATTGGCATCCGCCTCACTGACAACGCCGTTTGGAACCCCGCTCGGGACAACCATGCACTGTGTCTCGTTTGACGCCACCGATGTCAGCGCAATGAGCTTCGCGTCGGTCGTTGTCTTGATCTTGGCGTAGAAATCATCTTGCTCGATGAAGTTCTGCCAAATCAACCACGATCCCGAACCCGGCGGACCAATCGCAACCGTATCGGTCTCCTTCAGATCGGAGAGATCGTCAATGCCGCTTTCCTTTGAGCACAGCACTTGCAGATACTCCCGATGAAGCTTCATCACGCGGCTGATTCGCGCCGCATCGGACGGCTTCGTGCGCTTCAGATACACCGGCCCGTCGGGCTGGCCTATCATGGCATCACAGCCATCGGCAGCGAGAAGACGAGACATGTTATCGAAAGTGCCATCGGTGTACACGACTTGAATGGTGATGTCCGACCCCGCGAAATTGGCGATTGTTTCGCCAGCGGCGGCGTAAACACCTTCCTTGGCACCCGTACACAGCGTCACGGTTTGCGGCTCAGCCAGAGCCGGTACTGTAAATGCCGACACAGCAAGGGCGGAAAGAATGATTCGGTTCATGTGCTTCTCCTTATTTAAACAGCCACTCGCGGATTTGCTCCGGAGTTACATTGTGAAACTTCGGGTCATCGTGCCAGCTAACGTAGCTTGCAATGTCCGGCGCAAGTCGGTAAAGGCGTCTTCCCCATTGATCCCAGCCTTTGCGGGGCCGGGTTTCAACCCGTACATGCGGCACACCCTTCGCAAACATACGCGCCAGATGAACCGTTCGGCGATGAGATGTCCCCGCCGCCGCCATTGACTGAAGCTCCGACATGCTTTTGTCGATCTCGGTTGTCTCGCGCTGAAGCTTCACCGCTCGTGCGCGGGCCTTCATGATGCGCCGTTTCATTCGCGCATGTGTTGCGGCAGTTTGAACGCTCTGCGCTGCTTCAATTAAAAGATGTACATCATTCCTCATCGCGCGCTCCTCCTTTGATTGCGCCAGTTGGTAAACTTCACCGTGCCCTTAATGGCCCAATAGATCAGCGATCCCAAGCCGATGATGTCGAGTGCCCGGTCGAATAATGCGAAGGTGAAGATCATCGCGTCACCGCCTTAACCCGAATGCGGGGTTTTGAAAAATCCGTAACGAACCCCACACGCGGGCGATCCCTGTAGATCGGATTTCCGTCCTTGTCGAGAAGCCCCGTGTTAATGGCGGCGGGGCGGTCCTCAACTTGAAACGAATGGGGAAGCTCTACACGATCCCACCAATCGTCTGTGCTTGTCATTCCCACAGCCTCTTGGCCACAGTTGATTTTGCATCGCATGAAATGCGATAAATTTCATACGGTGTGTCTTCCTCACCGTCTTTTTCAACGGCTTCTTTGGCCTCCGACACAGAGACGTAGCGCCCATCCCAAAATGACCACCCCTCCGGAGAGTCGCCATATCGCTCCATAACAATGTACGTTCCCTCGTCTGGCGGAACGGCTTTCTTTTCGGTCTTCTTTACTGCTGCTTTTGCCATGTGATCCTCCTTGATCGACGCAGATGTTACCACTCCGCCTTTGCTTGTCAAGAAGTAATTTTATGACCCCGCCTCATGATCACGGAAAACGTCATCCATGTTGACGCCGACAAGCTCGGCGATCCTCTTGATCAGCGCCACCTTCTCATCCATGTGGCACTCGGGCTGGCCGGTCTTGGCGTCAAACTCTTTTGCGGCGATGAGGAGCTTCTTAAGCTCCTCGACCTCCGCCTTGAGCGCATCGAACTCAGCCTTCGTCACATACTGTGTAAGGCTCGCATATCGATTGTGATATGCCGGCTCCAGTACATTCGGCCAGCGCTCTGGGAATTGTTTGCGCCATCCATCAGAAATCATGGACACTGTGCACATGTTATTTCATCCATACGCGAGCGCGGGCAAAAAGCATCCCATCATCGGTCAGCTTCAAGGTGGGGCGTATGCGCCATTGAATCTCCCCAAGGTCTGTTTCACCAGCCTCCATAAGGATTAACTCAATAAGCTTCGCCGAAACAAGATTGACGCAGTATTCGTGTTGTTGAGTGCTGTACGCGGTGCCAACAACAAAACCCATCGACGGACGCCCCTCATCTGGCTTATCTACGTCCGGATAAGCCTTGTCGAAAAGAGATGTGAGCCGGTCTATTTCCGCGAGAACGTAGGCGGGAAGTTCCATTTATTTATCTCCGTTTAAACTTGAAACCCCGAAAGGCGAGCGCCGTCTGAGCGAGATAGGGTGCCGGTCACGAGGGAAAGGAGGAGGAAACCTCTACCGGCTCTACGGGCATCACTCCGCAGCATTCATGTTAGCCCTTGTAGATGCAGGCCCTCACCGCGCAATCCTTTGCTTCAAGCAGCTTCCGGAGGGCCGCGGTGCGCTCTGGATTACGAGGCAGAGCGTCAACCATCAACGTCGCAAGCTCACCAAACGGCTTGCTTACGGCCTGAAGGTGCGAAGGGAGGTGTTCCCACCCAAAGAATTGCAGCATCGGGTCAGCATCCAACCCCACTTGTCCGACTGGCATCACCGCACCTCCGGTGCAAACGGCACCTCATCATCAAGCTTCGCGCGAGCGCCTTCAGCCTTCGGGGGTGTGAATACCGTCCCGCCGTCCTTCTTGTAGGGCTCCTTCAGAGCGACCGAATAGAACTGCTCGCCCTTCCCGGAGGTGCGACGCCATAGAGAAATTTCAATCTCTTCGCCCTTCCAATTGATCTTCCCGTTGAGGTCGGGAGCCTTCTCGTTGTCGCCCTTGCGATTGTTCTTGAAGATCGCACCGCGATTGGTGTTGTCGAATTCAGCCATTCTTTATCTCCGCTTTCCGCTTGCTAAAAGCATCCTTGATAACCCCGAACAATTCGGGGTCTTGTTTACGCACGTAATCGATCAGCAAGGCGTTTGCACGCCAATACTCGATCAAGTCCTGCTCCGTCGATTGGAGACGGAGACAGTAGACAAGCAAGTCTCGCCATGCGAGCCAATCAAAATTCTCGGGGCGCTGATCACCCCACTCCACGTCAAAGGAGCGTCCGGTCGCTATCTGCGCCAATGTTTGTTGTGCCAGAGATGATTCGAGTAGGGGCGGGGAGTTGTTCATTGCCATCGTTATCAGAGTCCGCGGCGATGCCCGCGACAGTTGAAAGGGCATAACGACGGGCATAGGACAACGTGCTCCCCATGGTTTGAATCTTGTTTACATCGCCATTCAGCGGAAACTCAGATGTCTCCGCCTCTCCCGTGGCAACGTGGATCACGCTTGTTTCGAGAATAAACGCCCCATCCATGAGGCGGGGTCTCTGCTGGATGAGCAGCCCGTGACGCTGGAACACCGGAAGAACAGAATCGCGAACCTCGACAAGATCGGCATAGCGAGATCGGAAATGCGTGTTCTCGCGGTTCATCCGCGCATTCCGGCACTCAGACTGAGCCGCAAGCATGGCCTCATGGAGTGTAGCGTGGGTCTGAACGCCACACGCGGCAAAACTCTGCGACGCCGCAGTAGTTTCCGGCGCAGCGGATTGGGGTGCCGGGGCGGTAGGTGACGAAGAATTCATCGCCTTTTTCTGCTGCGGCGGCTTCGGCGTCGTAGGGGTTGTCATAGAGTTTGATTGCTGCATTCCGCCCTTCTTTCATCAAGGCCCACGTTTCGTCTCTAACCCATCGGGCCGTTTCGGAACATGCCTCAATCGGTAATCCCTTGTCAAGCGCCTCTCGCGCCTTTCGGTGGTTAACAATTTGTGACCGTGTAAAATTCACCTGCTCCTCCGGAGTCCAGAGGCGGATCGGAATTGTCATCACTTGGCACGGAGGATACCCCGCCTTCACATCAACAAGCTTCTTCTGCCAGTCCTTCAGAATCGCCACAATCTTTAGTTCGTCCACCTCCCTCCCGTTAAGGGACATGAGGTGTGCGTAAATGTTAAGCTGTTGTTCCCATTCGATTTTCTCGTCCATTGCGGCGTAGGATTTTGTCAACTTGTAGTCGTGTATCGCCCATTTCCCGTTTGGCTTCGGTATCTGAAGATCAACGGCTCCGGAGATTTTCATTCCATCGACGGTGGCGAAAAGGCGCTCTTCGGTGATTGCCTCGGGCGGGGCGTATTGCTCGCAAATCTTGTGGAGCACCCTTCCCATTAGGCTCGGAACGCGGGTGGCGATATCCACCACCATATTGTGTTTAAATCTCTCTTGAAGTATAACGATCCGCGGAGGGGATATCAATTGGGTCACGGATAATTCCGCGTCCCCCCGCGTGTAGTCGTCGTCTAGCATCGCGTCTACGAGAACCTGTGGGATGTTATGGGGATTTGAGAACTGCATAAGCCCTCTATCGCACGCGAAACCCGTCAATGGCAAGGGGTTATCTACGGTGAACCCGCCAGCAAATCCAATTCCTCCCGCTGGACAGGACGAAGGCTCATCAAATCAGCGAAGGCACTCAACTACTCGAAGACGTTTCGGGAACAAGCCGTTCCTATCACGCCACTGATCGAAGGCGATGTCGCTCTGACTGCCACGATCTTTTACAAATCCCGAAGGCCGGACCTCGATTGCTCTCTGATTCAAGATTTGCTTCAAGGCGTGTGCCTAAAAAACGATAGACAAATCAAAGAGATACACCTTTATTGGGGTCTCGACAAGACAAACCCTCGCGCCGAGATCACGGTGTCACGTCTTGGGTAAGCAACTCTTTGTTGACCACGAAACCATTCGCCTCCTCGATGAAGAAGGCAAGACGCGCGCTGAGATCGCCCGCATTACCGGGCACTCCATAAGCAGCGTAAGACGCGTTCTCACCCCCGGTGCTTACGAATATCACCGCGCCTACATGCGCACCCAGCGCCAAACCGTTGAGGGCCGCATTCACCGACTTTGGGAAAAAGCCAAGGCGAGGGCGATGGAGCGGGGTTTGGATTTTACCGTTACCGTTGAAGATATCGCCGCCCTGTGGTGTTCCCACTGCCCTCTCCTCCGCGTTCAAATGAGTATGAGCGACGGCGACCGCGATACATCCCCATCGCTCGACCGGATCGATTCATCCCGCGGATACACCCCCGACAATATTTGGGTGATCTCAACCAGAGCCAATCGCATCAAGAACAACGCGACACTCGAAGAATTCGAGACAATCGCGCGTAACTGGAAACGCCTACTGGAACAAACAGGGAACAATGGAATCAAGTAATTACGCGGCACTCTTTACGTTGGGTGATATCAAGGCGTCGGGGGAGCATATGTTGTGGGTTTCCGTTGTCGCGCAGAGCATGGTCGATGCGTCATCTCGGGATCGGGCAATACGCCGGGGGATCGTGGCATGGCTGGCGAGCGAAGACTTCGAATTCGTGTGTGATCTCGCGTCCATGAAGCACGCCGCGGTACGGGCGATCATCGAAGACATCCTGTCAACGCGGAGCAAGCGCAAGGCGTTCAAGAAGTCCATGCAGATGCGATTCCTCCTCCGCGATTATCTCGAAAGCTTGATGGGCGAGGCCGATCTTGATCGGGATTGAACAGGTTTGAACAGGCTTGCAATCCGGCGCGAAACGTCTTATGATTATCGAATAGCCAGTCCCCTACGGACCCCGACCCAGCGGCGTTAACCAGACGAGCGGCGGATCATCGGGCCTCTCAATGGCATGAGCGAAGTGCCCGCTACTACTTGGTGGGGCACGGAGTAGGCTCTCCCTTGCGGGAACCTACAAGACCGGCACCGGTTGACCGATTAGCTTGTGCCAATGGTCTGCGTCATATGAAGCCGCACGTAAAGCTGACCGAGTGACCCCGGCTGGCCTGTGAAAAGGTTGTGCGAATCGAAAGGGTTGAAGCGATAGCGGCTCCGTCCAGAGCAGAACCCTTAGCTTCGTTGGAGACAGCGAAGCTTTGCCTCCACGCAACAAGGTCTAAAGGCAAAGACGGGGCCTCTGCTCCGCTTCCGGTCTGAGCAGTCAGATTTATCACTGAGTTAAACAAAATTTCACATAGTGAAAAAGGAGATGGAATGATACCCGACATTGAATGGGAAGATGGATATCCGACAGAAGAGAGCGTTTCTGCGGTTGAGAACAAGATTGAAACAGCGCCTTCCGAGTGTTGGGAAGACATGGAAAGGTGGATTCGAGACACACTAAGGAACTGCGCCGCTAACTGCTGTGCTTTTTATGAAGAAGAGGAGGGCACGAGTAGGCTGGGGCATTCGGTAATCAAATGTTATTTCTCGACAGGCGGGTGGTCCGGCGCTGAAGAAGTCATCGGGATCATTGAAAATGACGTTTTTCTTTCTCGCTTCATGGAACAGTGGAACCGCGGCGGGCACTACATCTTTGAGTTTAAGACAGTCAAAAAGTAATCTTTTGTGAGCGAAGCATGAATCCTCATTTCCCCCTCCCCCTCCTCCTCGAAGAAATGCCCGGTGAATTCGGCTTCACTGGCAAGCAAATATACAAGCTCACCGCGAATTTCATGTGGCGTAATGTCGTCGTGCCTGCGGGGTTTAAAACTGACCTTGCGTCAGTGCCGGGATCGATGAATGCACAAGGCTACAAGAAGGCTGCGGTAATTCATGATTATTTATGCAAGGAAGTTCGCAAGGGCCACGGAACCTACGCCAAGGCAGATCGCGCGCTGTATGACGCAATGATCGATGACGGGGCACCCAAGATTGTAGCGAAGGTATATTGGGCGTGGGTGAGCGCCCGTCACGCTATCGTCGGATAATTTTCAAACCCCGCTCTTGACCTTGGCACCCGAAACGTCTCATCGTTTGCGGGGTCTCAAAATTATGGGAGGCGGGGATTGACCCCGGAAGACAAGCTCCGAGCTACCGTGAAGTTCGGGCAGCATAAGACGCGCTGTCCATGGTGTCACGAGACACATTCGAAACAGAACAAGCTTGCGACCGACCTCTCGACACACCGAGACGCGGAACGCATCGTGTTTAAATGTCATCGCTGCGAAGCAGAAGGTATCATTCCATTGCGCGATAACGTCGTGAAATTCGAACCCCGAACCAATGAGCCACCGCGGAGCACAAGAGCGCTAAGCGAGCTTCCGCCTCTCCAATCTGAGCATATTGCGTGGCTTTCCGCTCGCCGTCTTTCGCTTGAAGCGGCACAATTCTTTAATTGTTACGCCGCGTCATGGAGCAAGGGCGATGCTATCGGGTTCCCGTATATTGTTGATGGGGCCGTGGACGCGAGCAAAGTTCGTCTTCTTGCCGAGAAGAATGATGGCATTCGTTGCTGGCAGGCACCCCGAACATTTTTTGGAATACAGCACGTCAAGGAGGGGGATGATCTTCTGATTGTAGAGGGCGAACCGGATACGCTCGCGATGAAGGAGTGCGGGGTAGCGGCGGTTTCTGTACCTAACGGAGCACCCAAGACTGTTAAGGGCGGCACCATCGATCCCGCGAACGATGACGGGAAGTGGCAATATGTGTGGAATTCAAAGGCCATTATTGATGCTGCGCCGAAGATTATCCTTGCAGTCGATATGGATGAGCAAGGCGATGCGTTGGCAGAAGAGCTTGCCCGACGTATCGGGAAGGCAAAATGTTGGCGCGTCCGATGGAGAGAGAAAGATGCAAATGAAGTCCTCATTAAGCATGGAGTGGGCGCAGTTCTTGAGGATGTTAATCGCGCCGAACCGTGGCCCGTCGAAGGACTCTACGATGTCGAGCACTTCGCTAAAGATGTCCGGACGCTTTATACAGAGGGGCTGGGAAGGGGCGCTCCAACCGGATGGGGAGTAATTGATGAAATATACTCGGTTGCGCCGGGGCAACTGACCACAATCACAGGTTTACCCGGTTCCGGAAAGTCGGAGTGGGCCGACAACCTAATGGTGAACCTTGCATGTAATTTAAACTGGCGATTTGCCGTGTGTTCTTTTGAAAACGAGCCCCGCCTTCATATTGCGAAGCTAATCTCGAAGCGTGTTGAGGCTCCATTCTTCCGGAGTTTTGATCGTCGTCGCGTGTCGGAGACGGAGCTTGAGGCTGGTTTGGAGTGGGTGAAGGACCACTTCTTGTTTGTCCACCAAGACAACGGCGACCTCGCCGATCTTGACTCGATCATTGAGCGGCTTAAAGCTGCGGTCATGCGGTATGGTGTGCGCGGAGTAATTTGCGATCCGTATAATTTCATTGCGCGCCCCCGCGATATGTCAGAGACGGAATTCGTGAGCTTGATGATGACGCGCCTCAAGGTTTTTGCGATGGCGCACGGGGTTCATGTATGGCTTGTGGCTCACCCGCAGAAACTACAGAGGGGTGCCGATGGGAAATATGCGCCTCCCCGTGGGTACGAGATATCCGGCTCGGCCAACTTTTTTAACAAGACCGACAACGGCATCACAATTCATCGCGATATGGATGAGGCTCCATTTGTTCAAGTGCATGTATGGAAGATTCGGTATTCGTGGTGCGGGCAGGTCGGGGAAGCAAAACTTATTTACGACCGCGACACAACCACGTATAAGGAACCGCGTGGAGAGACGGAGGATTTGCTGTGATTTCAAAACCCGTCCAATCCTCTACGGCACCCAAGATCATGAAGCTTGTCTTGGTCAAATGGCACGATATTGTTGATGATGGCGGCGAATGGGCTCCGTCGGACTTCAAGCTTGAGCCCGTGCTTGTTCACACTGTCGGCATCATATGGCGAAAAAATAAGGCGCACCTCACGCTCGTGCGTGACGTGTACAAGGCGGACGATGGTAGCTACGTGACCGGCGGGCGCGTGGTGATTCCGACCGGCACAGTTGTGAGCATTAATGAACTGGATGAGGTGGATTTAAATGCCTAATTGGCAGGATCATTTCAGATATGAATACGGGAAATTATATTGGCTCTATAATTCGGAAAAGAGTAAGAAGTGGAATTCGCGATACGCCAATACGCGAGCGGGCAGCATCAACCACAAACGAAAGCGAAGAATCGTTAGTGTTTGCAACAAAAGCTTCGCCGAACATCGGATCATTTACGAAATGATTAACGGCCCCATCCCGCTCGGAATGGAAATTGACCACATTAATCGAAACTCGTTTGACAATAGAATCGAGAATCTCCGGTTGGCCACCCGCCGCGAAAACATAATTAACCGCACACCTAAACGGGTCTCTTCTCTTGGGGTTGTTGGGGTTGCGATGAATAAGTCTGGCAGCTACTATGCATACATTGGGGTTGACGGAAAACAAATCTACATAGGAACTTTTGATACGCTTGATGCCGCCTCGGATGCAAGACGGGCAGCGGCCAAAGAGATTTTTGGAGACTTCAATCCATTAAAAGGTAATGAAAATGCATCGAACTGATATCCTGAACGAAGCAAATGTGTTGATTACGGGAGACAGGGAAAAAACATATGGCCCACCAATCGTAAATTTCAGCCGTATTGCGACGGGTTGGTCTGTTATTTTTGGAAAAGAAATCAAACCGCACGAGGTTGCGCTTGCGATGGATTGGGTTAAGACATGCCGCGCAGTTGAAACCCCGACACACATGGACAGCTATATCGATGGTGCCGGATACAAGGCTTTGGCGGGGGAACTTGCGGATATTCAGTGGCGATATCGCCCCGGAGAAGAAACAATCCCCGCGGCGATGACTGTTGCTGATATGTGCGGCACGCCGGAAGTGCCGGGGTTTGAATATTCCGGCACATCCTTCATCGATCCGGAGGCTGATGGTCCGACGGATTTTGGAAGGTGATCATCACTTGGATGGCGCGGAGATTGTCCACGACTCCTTGAAGTTCTGTTCCGGCATTCATGGCTTGATCGACGGTGAGATGCTTCCCCATCGCGCGCACTCCGAGAGCGGAAAACACAATCGATATTCCCTCCATGGCGCGATTAAGTCTCTGTTTGATTTCTTCGGTTTGTTCGCTTTTCATTTCATCCTCCATTTTTTAAAACCCCGACGGCCCAGCGGCCCGAGCTTGATGTTTAATCCACCTCCGGCGCTGCGTTGAACATGGCTTCATAGGCTCGGGCCGCTCTTCGTTTGTTGTGTGCTGACGGCCCTTCCATGCGAACGGTAGGATGCTCAAGTGACACCGCTCCGCCATGCGACATCCCCTCCGTCGCCTCCCTCGGCATCAGCTTCCAGCCATCAGCCTCAAGAGACGCGAGGGCGGCGGTGAGGGCGGCTTGGGCGTCAACCCTGTGCATTGACAACCCACCTTCACAACCGCATTCATTCTGAATGGCTTTTGCCCCCGCCTCCACGGCCTTCTGCATCGGTGTCTGTGTCATGCTGTCTCCCTGCGGAACTTCGCGTTGATGATCGGAGCGGAATACAGATAGCGCACACCGGCTCCGCCGCAGCCGGGGCACACATGCCACTCATGCTTCTCCTGCTGGCACCAGAGATTGCCGGAACCACGGCATAGAGCGCATATTCCACGCGGTGTCATCCGAGCGATCTCCTTATGGCTTCCTCTTCCAGTCTCTCGATCCATGTCTGCTCCTCCTCTAACGAGCGTTTATACAGCCTTTCGCGCTGGAACGCGATCTTTGCAGCAAGGCTCATTGATTGCAGCCCCGCAAGATCGGGGTCAATCTCATGCACGCGTCGAGCATCAGCGCGTCGTTTCTTCTCAAGAAGTTGCGGCGCAAATGTCTTCAGCAAGCGAAGCTCTTTCAATCTGCGTGCCGTCCAGCTTTCGCCACTGATGCCAACGCTCTCGCCGCCCCACGAATCGCGCGCGATGGCGATGTCCTCAAGAACGGAGGTGCTAACTTGCGTCGTTCCCTTCATGTAGATATTCGAAAGGCTTGCGATCTTTTCTTCCGCCGCGGCTTTAAGTGCCAAGGGAGATGCGAGAATGCCTCCGAGAAATCCACGTCTCTTCATGCGTTGTCTCCGTTAAAATTGAAACCCCGACGGCCCTAGCGGCCCGAGCGTCATAACCCATCTTCCACATAAAGCCTTGCCGCTCTCCGTATAAGAGCTTCAGCTTCCGCTACAGTGATCTCCCCCGCAGTGCGGTTGATATCCGGCCATTCCTCAATGTGCTGCCAGTCGGGCTTATGGACATCCACGCCGACAACAAACTTCCATTTAAACCACCGGGCAGTGAAGAGAAACCTCTTCTTCCCGATAGTGCCTTCGGCCTCAATCGGGCAATGCCCCCCGATATAATCAATCTTCATCGGCACATCGATGTTCATTTCCATTCTCCATCCGGCATGAAATATGCCTCATCCTTCCCCGTGGTGGCGTTAGTGCCGACGATCTTCCATTGCTGGTTGAGATCGTCCCAGTCCAGCGAGCGGGGTCTGAAAAATATCGGAACCCCGTCCCGCCGGAATTTGCGCGTCCTATCATGATTCACAGTCCCTCTCCCTCCTCGCAGTCTATCTCGATCTTGACGCAGGCGAGACAGCCTCCGTTACCCATGATGCGGCCCATCTTGGCTGATTCCGCTGTCTTATGCAGACACTCAATTCCGTCATACACATTCACCCACATCGTTCTCTTGATGCGGGGCTTTACCTCGATGAGCTTTTTATCGTGGCTGTACGAATGGTCCCCATAACTTGTCCATGCCGTTGCGTGCCATTCATCATCTTCTCGGTAGGCTCCGTGCACACAGTGTTTGCCCGCGCCATCCACCGCATAAATCCGAACCTCCCGGCCATCGCGGGTGCGGTATGTCTTCGTCATGTCGATCATGTCAGTCTCCATAGATTTCATCGAGAAGTTTAAATCGAGGTGAGCCGTCATGGCACTTTGCGCCCCACCACCTTGTCGAGAACGCACAACCCGACCATGACGGCGATGATCATGATGCCGATGTATTCCATGTCAGTCCTCCATTTTTGAAACCCCGAAGCCACCGCGGCAGCGGGCTAAATCACTCTGGCACCCTCAATCATCCCAAACACCATATCAGCCTCAACCTTCGAATTACGGGTGAGCCTACCCAAAAGGAAGGACACCACCACAACCTTCGCCTCTGTGTCTGATCCGAGATGCACAGCCAATGCCTCATCGAGGGCTTGAAGGGTCAGCATCGCCTTCTCGACGCCAACCCCCTCAAGAAGATCAAGCGGCTTAAAAGGCTTCACTGAACCCCGCCCTTCATATTGTTGACCATCTCCGCCCGAGAAGCGATGCGATCCCGCAATGCCTTCGCATGATCGAAGAGCTTACCGGGGTCGGCCTTCTCAAGGGATTCCAGCACCTCAAGCGTGGCTCCGCCAGCGGCTCGCATCAGTTCGGCGGACTCGTTATCCCCTTGCATTTCCGCGGCAAGCATCCGCATCGCCATCTGTGCCATGTGTTCCTGCAACACATTCGCCAGCACGGCGCTGTATTTCGCGGGGAATGTCCATGTCACAGGCACATCCATCATCGCCTTCAGTTCCGCCGCCTCTGTCGGGGTCATGAGGTCTTCGGCATCGTGGAGGGTCTTCTTCGTGGAAGCATCCGAGAGATAATCGGCCATTCCACCTACAACACGCATCTTCATGGGCTCGTCCTTTCTGTGATTTAAGATTATCTGTTTTCGGCAGAAGGGTCAAGCTCTTTCAGAAACTTCCGACCCCGCGCGATTGATTTTTTGTAGTCCGAAAGCATCGCGGCAAACATCTTGTCAGATGCCGCGGCCTTCCTTCCTCCGCGCTCCAATAAGCTTGTCGCCGCAATAAGGTGAACGAGGAGGTCTTTGACTATTTCACGTTTTTCCATGGCACACATTTAAACCTAATGACGATATTGTGTTTCCGCTGAACCTCTTTAAGAGCCTCGCGCTCATAAGAAAAGCGGGCCACACAGCGATGGATACTCACGTTCTCCAACACGGTGTAGACCCGCCCGTTGTGCTCAGCGATGAGCGTGTAGTTCACTCACTTCTCGCGCCAGCAGCGAACGCCCTCGATGGAACCATTCTTCCACTTGGCGATGTGGAACCGCACCTTCGCGCCGGTTGCCTTGGCGATGCTCTGCTCGGCATAACGAATGGTCGGATAGAAGCGCTGCACGATCTTGTTCGGCACAAAGAAGCTGTCACCGACCTTCATCTGCCGGAAGGGGTACTTCTGCTTGGCACCGAGGCTCTTCTTCCGCGCGGGAATTGGAATGCCACGTTCGATCATCGGCACGTCGTTTTCGATATTGAGCATGTCTGTCTCCTTTGTTGCTCGATCTTGAATGTGAAGTGATTTGCAGCCAGTGTCAAGAGATTATTTTAGAAGAAGTCAATCTTCTTCGATGCGTCTTTGATTGTCTGTTTCTTTCCGTCGCTCCATTGAATGGTTATTGGTTCAACACTTGTAACGATTCCGGTCATCTGCTCTCCGCCGCGATGTTTCGTCACCACATCTTCTTTTGTGAGAAATCTCCGCCATCCGTCTCCAACAAACCTTCCAGCCATCTCGTCTTCAATCACAGCGCACACGCCGTCCGTTACATCCGTGAATCCCGTCGCCTCGGTGTCGTAAAGTTCATTCGGTTTTGGCACCCCGTTCGGGGTTTGAAAATCGTCCGCTTCGGCGTAGTCTCCGACCATCACGACATGGTCGCCGTGCCAACGGCCAACATATTCGTGCTCTTCGAGATCGCCGCCACCGCGCGGCTCGGGGCACGTCATGAGAACAACAAGCGCTCGCCCGATGCCGGGGTTCGCCATCTGCTCCCATGCCTTGAGGCCCGATCCAAGCTTGTGAGGATCGATGTATTCACGCTTGTTGAGGTTTACCCAAATGTGATATTGACCCATGATATCCTCCTTTGATTACAGTGGGTTGGGAATGAAATCAAAGCCGCGCTCAAGATAGCGGCATGTTGTCAAGACTCGATCCGACTCTTTTATTTTTCCGATGATCTCGTCATGAGAGAGCCCGTCGTCAATGCCGTTTTCAACAATATCCCACATATCGTATGCAACGCTTACGTTCACGCAATTTGCGAGAACTTCTCGTATGCGACGAGGCAACCTATCATAATCGCTCATGGTAAGCATGTTAGTCCTTCCTTGCGACGATCTCGATCTTCACGGCGGTGAGAATGGTCACGAATCTGTGTGTCACATGGTACGGCCATGTGATTGACCACCACCACGACTTGCCCGCCTCGCGTGAGGCGTCGAAGCCGCCGCCATAGATGAGCCCGATGAGCGGGGCTATGATGTATTCCATGTCAGTCCTCCATTTTAAAACCCCGCCAGCCGCGGAGCGGGCCTATTGCTCGATCAACTCCCCGCCATACTGCTTGATCTTCTCGATCAGCCATTTGTCCGGCTTGTTGAATTCATCCTTCTGAAAGACCGGCGGAATGAACAGCACTTCCCCGCCGAACCACTGTTCAATGAACGGGGTCGCATTTTTGCGCCACGTATCAACCGAAGCGAACGGCCATCCACCACCTCCATTGTGATGTTTCGTGATGTACTGATAGCACATTCCCCGCCCAACCCCGCCCGACGTAAGCTGGAAGGCCGCACGGGTGAGATCGAGTGGTGAGGTGTCAAGCTGAAACCAGCAAAACCCCGCGCGGTTTTTGTTGTATCCAGCATCGCTCAATCCACACCCCGCCCATATTGTAACGGGCCGAACGGCTGCAAGCGAGCGAACCAAAGCGAGGATGGCAACACCCCGTTTCGTGAGGTAATCAGCATCAATCCCAGCCGATGACGTAAGATCGACCGCGATGGTGAGTGGTGCCATTTGTTCCTTGGTCTTGCGACGTACCCGCATGGACTGCGGCTGATTGGCAAGATAGGCGGGGACATTCGGAACGCCTCCCGCCACCGCGTCGAACACACGATAGCGAGAGGTCGGAACCTCAATCTTGCTCTGAAGCTCCTCGATCAGCTTGTCAGATGCGGGGACTTCAGCATCGTCACCGCTCTTGAATTTGCGTTCGGTGTCTTTCTGACTGATACCCATCCAGCCCGAATTCCAGTGATTAACGGACGCAAAACACTTTTCATGCGCCTCGCTAAGCGAATCGAAGATTGTGCCATCAGCCCGACGGCCATTGATCTCGGTTGTGAACTGTCTCATGATGCAATCCTCCGTTTAAATTTAAAACCCCGAACCGCCGCGGAGCGGGCTTACACGCCTTCCACCATCTTTCTCTGTTCAGCCGAAAGCTCTGCGAGATATGTCATCTCTGCTGCCTCATCGAAGGAGAAACCACCCGCAATGAGCGCCGCACCCGCCGTGGTATGGCGAGCATCGATGCCGATCTTGAGGCCCTTCGCCTTAGCCCGAGCACGTGCAGCCTGTACACGCTCCGCCCATTTCTTGTTGCCGCTGATCTGCTGTTCCAGCGCAACATCAATGTTCCACGTCAGTTTCACCGGGAAGCGAGAGAGGAACGCAGCGTCAAGCTTGTTGCGCCCGATGAAGTCCGATGTGGCACCCAATCCCCACGTATTGGCACCGCCGATGATGATGCAGTCCTTATGACGCTCGACAAACTCACCGGACGGCAGATACATGTAGTTGTTCGCCAGCGGGCCGTTTAAAGCAAGCGTGGGCGCTGCCTCATAGGAGTCGATTTCGTCCATGAGAATCACGCCACCGTTGCGGAAACACTCGACAAACGGGGTCGAGTGATACTTGCCAGCGCCATCGACAAAGCCAATAGCTTGATGCTCCATGGAGAGGGTGCCCATGACGTAGAACTTGAGGCCGAGTGCATCTGACAGCGACCGCCCCGCATGAGACTTGCCGGAGGACTTCTCGCCAGCAATCCAGATATTCGGAGCATAGCCATTGGACAACCGACAGTTCGCGGCCTTGAGAAGCTTCGGGAACATCGGATGATGCAGCCCGTCGAGTTCAAGCGTTTCACCCTCGCGGTTTTCCAGCTTGATCGTGACTGTGGGAATCCCAGCGAAGCGCTCATCGACAAGATCATTCACCATCTTCTTGATGGCGTCGGTGTTCATCGCGCCACCCATCAGCGCGGCAAGTGCCGATGCAAGCTGCTGTGCGGGGTCCGAATTCGTGATAGGAACAGCCGGAGGAGGGGAGGTCGAAACCCCGCCCGCCGATACCGTGAGCCAATCCGCCTTATCGCAGCGCATCAGCTTGGCGTGTGCGTCCGAGTCGAGATCGAGCGTGACAGTCTCGCCATCCGAGATGCGCTTCGCCACCTTCGGCCCGATGAGCGGGACAAAGCGGATGGAGTTGATGAGAGCCGGACGTTCCTCGACAGAGAGAGTCCGGTTAAGCTTGATGGTATACATGTCAGTTCTCCTTTCGATGTGTTGATAGTTCAGTTCGGCATGACGTGCAAGTAATTTTTACGCACTGCGTGCTTGTGATATTTAATCACCGTGCAGTTCAGAGAAGAGGCGGAAGCGCCGCGCCCCCGACGGGTCGCGCTCAAAAAATGCGCCCGACCTTCCGTCGTCGCATGTGTCAATATCGATAAGCCATCCCCGGTGGGTATCCACCCCTTTCGAAGGCCCATCAACGCCTCTGACGCAGTAGCACAAACCGACCGTAAGGATTTCCTCGCCGTTCCTTGTACAACTATCGCTGTTGATGCACTCGACAAGATCGCCCGGCTTGAATGGACACTCCTCCATGATCATTCCTCCTTCGGGAAACACTGATCGCCATTCGGATCAATGGGATAGCCAATGTCGAGATGTTTCCGTGTCGTCCACACGGAATATCCACCGGCACTCACACATTTGATGAGCCGCGTTGTCTGACGCTTGCGCTTCGAGTCGTCCAGCGCGGCATGTGGATATGTGCCGAGGATGGGGAGTATGGTGTCGGTGATGTCCGTCTGCATTGCCGAGCACGGCAGCATCTCGCTCGCCTTGCCGATCAGCCCGACCGATTCGCCAGCACGTTTAAATTCTTCACCATGCCCCTTGTCATTGCCGATGCAAGCATGGACAAGCTCATGTGCCAGCACGCCGATGACCTTGAGGGAGTCATCGATTATGGGCGAGATGAATATCTCGGTGTTACCGGACTGGCTCACTTCCGGTGAGAAACACTGCCCGAGAATTTTCTTGCCGCCACGCGCCCCGATACCGAAGCCGCATGACACCTTGATCTTCGCGGGAATGGAAAGCCCCGCATCAGAGAAGCGGGGTTCCAATTCTTGGACAGCGGCCATCAGCCATTGTTCGCGTGTGTCGAAATACGCGGTCATTTAAACCTCCTGTTCAGCGAAAGAAGCAAGTGCCGCAACGATCTTTCGCGGGAGTAAAACCTCACAATAATCGAAGCTTCCGTCATCCGTTTCTGAGCGAAGGAGCAGGGCGAAATCTGATCCTTCCCAATAGTTCTGATCCGGTGCGGAGTAAACCCACAAGCGCCGGGCTGCATTGGGCGCGGTGTCGGTGAATTCGTAGTCCGTCCAATCACCATTGCGATTGACGTTCTCAAGGCGCATGGTCTCAATTGGAAAGCGCATCTAAACCTCCTGTTGAATTTCAAAACCCCGAAGCCAAGCGCAGCGGATCAACCCCAAGTGTTGCGTGGTGTCCATCCCTCCGCAAAAGCAGCCTCAACGCGGGTGTTAAATTCTTTTCTCGCAGCGGCCCTCGCAGCGGCCCACGCAGCGGCCTCCGCAGCGGCCTCCGCAGCGGCCCACGCAGCGGCCCACGCAGCGGCCCCCTTCTTGCGGGCGTCGTCGAGGGCGGGCTGCGCCGCCTTCAGCGACCCGGGGTCGCGGAGCTCGGGGAGCGCGCGGAGCGCCGCGGCGGCGTCCGTGATGCCAGCGAGGCCAAGCCATGCCGGGGTGTGGACGCGGATCATCCAGTCCGCCGCGAGCCAGCCGCGCGCCTCGTCCTGCCCGTCCCCCGCCGTCCCGATCACCCGCGGCACAAACGCCTTGAGCTTCTGCCGGCCCTCACCGTCCAGGTCGTCGTTCCAGCGGCGCATGAACATCGCGAGGACCGGGCTCACGCACGCCGGATGATCGGAGTGCGGCTCCCCGGCGACCCATGCCGCGGCCTCCATCACGCACAGCCCCGACTCGGGGTCCGGGTGCGATCCGTTCTTGAGGGTGAGGGTGGCGAGCGCGTCGAGGCGCTCCTGCACGATCGTCATGCTGCGCTCCTGGGGTTGACGGTGTGGCGCTGGCAGTCCGGGCAGAACGCGGACCCCGGGGCAGCCGTCCGCCCGCACCCGCGGGTCACGCACATGCACCGGTGGCCGGCCTGGACTTGCACGAGGCCGGTGCGGGGGTGCGCGGCCATCCGCACATCACGCTCAGACAACGGACGCAACGTCATCGCCCCACCCGCCTCCGGCTCCCGAACAGGTAGCGCTTCGCCGTGCCGTTGATGCCGGCGAGCACCCCGCGGACAGGACCCTCATCGAGATCGACGTAGCCGAGGCTGAACTCGTGGATCGCGTCGATCGTGGTCTCGGCTTCGGCGAGGCGGACGCGGAGGTCTGCGACCTGCTTGGCCAGCGGGTCGCCGGCCAGCTCCACGGTGACGGGCTGCGAGATCATGGCCGGGGTCATGCGGGGCCGTCCCCGGCGACCAGGAGCACGAGACGCTCAGCCTCACGACGCAACTGCGACAGCCGCCGGCCGGCGTGCTCCTCGTACGCGGCGCTGCCCGCGACGCGACGCGCGAACGCGAGCAGCTCGTCCCGCTCAGCCCTGGCCGCCGCCACGCGCTGTTCGGCATCCACAAGGGCCGCGGGAGCCGTCATCGAATCGGTGCCCGGTGTCGACTCGGTCACGTCGCTGACGCTGC
>ERZ724505.620-NODE-620-length-22150-cov-6.939081_pt1 | contig 22150 bp, 20 predicted proteins | sample MGYA00376038_ERZ724505 | MGnify/ENA primary metagenome ERZ724505 (study PRJEB28724, sample SAMN07190884) | wastewater metagenome | isolation source: effluent of sewage treatment plant in Hong Hong | place: Hong Kong | collected 2016-03-17 ...
GTCATGGGGCGGATTATCCGCCCTTGGCAGATCAGGCTCGACCGCGCACCTTCGACGCCACTTTCTGAAAGGCCTTGACACCGGCCAGTACCAAGGCCCCCGCCAAAATGCCGCCGACGGTGTCGAGCAGCGTGGGAGTGATGGACGCCAACACCCCGCCGATAGCGGGAACGGCGGCTGCCACCTCACTGGCGTGGTGTGCCAGATCGTGTGCGCCTGGCAGGCCATGCATCAAGATGCCGCCCCCCACCATGAACATGGCCACGGTGCCTGCCAAGGTCAGAGCTTTCATCAGCATGGGGGCCGTACGCAGCAGACCTTGACCCAACACATGCAGGGCGCGGGTGCCCCCGCCTTGGCCTGGCAATTGGTGCAAGTACAGCCCGGCATCGTCCATTTTCACGATGGCAGCCACCAGACCATAGACACCGACTGTCATCAAGAGGGCCACGCCCGCCAGCACGGCGAACTGAGTTTGCAAAGAAGCATTCGCCACGGTGCCCAGCGTGATGGCAATGATTTCGGCCGACAGGATGAAGTCCGTGCGGACGGCCCCGGCGATCTTGTCCTTTTCGTAGGCCACCAGGTCCACCTCGGGGGCGGACAAGGCCTTGATCAGCTCGTCGTGGTGCGCCTGGTCTTCCTGGGCGCTGTGCAGGAATTTGTGCGCCAGCTTTTCGAACCCTTCAAAGCACAGGAAGGCGCCGCCCAGCATCAGCAAGGGAGTGATCAGCCACGGGGCCACCGCGCTGATCAGCAAGGCGGCTGGCACCAGAATGGCCTTGTTCTTCAACGAGCCCTTGCCCACCGCCCATACGACGGGCAACTCCCGGTCGGCCGTGACCCCGGTGACCTGTTGTGCATTCAGTGCCAGGTCGTCTCCCAGGACGCCGGTGGTTTTCTTGGCTGCGACTTTGGTCAGCACCGCCACGTCGTCGAGTACGGTGGCAATGTCGTCAATGAGGGCCAGCAGGCTGGACGCCATGGTTGAATCCTTGTGTTTGATGTGCGAGGTGGCGTGATTATCGTGGGCGCAGCGCCTTGGGCCGATATCGAGGCGGTGTTGGCATGCCGGGTGGCTGGTTGCGACGGGGGCATTACCCTCGTTTTGGCCGGCTTTTTAATGCGATGGTCCGGCGAGCACCATCGCTATGCTTGCGAAAACCGTTGCTGTCATCCTCGGAATACGCTGCCTATGCGGCTTTGAACCACGCCATGGCTCTTCTCAACCTGTCTCGTCGAGTCGCCTCGCCTTCGAACCTTCCGGGCTCTGGAAAGGCGGCCGAGGCTTTGCCTTGGCGATGGATCGCGGCGCTGACACTGGTGCTGGTGGTGATCTGGAGTCTGCCTGCGGGGGAGCCCTGGTGGCTGGATGCCCGTTGGTTCCCACCCTGGCTGCACACCATGACTGAAATGGCCGCCATCGTGGTGGCATTCATGGTGTTTTCGGTGGCGTGGCACAGCAACTCAGCGGGGCAGCCCGGCAACATCGTCGTGATTGGTTGCGGCTTTCTGGCGGTGGGCTTGCTCGACATGGGGCATGCCTTGTCTCACAAGGGAATGCCCGATTTCCTGACCCCATCGGGCTCGGAGAAGGCCATTCACTTCTGGTTGGCCGCTCGCTACACCGCCGCGTTCACGCTGCTGAGCGTGACGTTTCGCGTCAACGAGTTTCGAGTGGACCGTTTTCACCGGATGCGTCTGCTGGTTCTCGCACTGAGCGTTGCTGCGTCGGTGTATGCGGTGGAAATGCTGGCGCCGGGTCTCTGGCCGCGCACCTTCATCGAAGGGCAAGGCCTGACGCCCTTCAAAGTGGTTGCGGAGTACGGGCTGGTGGCCTTGTCTGCCTTGACCGCCTGGCGCTTGTACAGGCGGCATGGGGCCGGGCGTGCCTATAGCACCACCGACCTCTGTGCGGCAGCCATCATCACCATCCTGTCAGAGTTGTGTCTGTGCCTGTACTCCAGCGTGAACGACCTGTTCATGTTGCTGGGCCACATCTACAAGATCGTGGCCTATTTCTTCATCTACCGCGCGGTGTTTGTCACCAGCGTGCGCGACCCTTATGCCCGCCTGAGTGTGGAAGTGGAAGAGCGCCGGGAGGCAGAGCAGCGGGTGGAGTTTCTGGCCTATCACGATGTGCTGACGCGCTTGCCCAATCGGGAGCTGGCTCGTGATCGCCTGCAACAGGCGGTGGCCGATGCGCAGCGCCACGGTACCCAAGTGGCACTGGTGTTCATGGATCTGGACCACTTCAAGACCATCAACGACTCGCTGGGGCATTCGGTGGGCGATCGCCTGTTGCAGTGGGTGGGCAGTTGTTTGCAAGCGAATCTGCGTCAGGCCGATACAGTCAGCCGCCAAGGTGGTGACGAGTTCCTGCTCATTCTCAAAGATTTGCCTGATGCCGATGCAGTCACCCCGATTCTGTCCAAGCTGATGGAGGTGCTGAATCAGCCGGTAAGCCTGGATGGTCACGAATTGAGTTGCTCGGCATCCATGGGCGTGGCCATGGCCCCCAGTGATGGACTGGATTTTGAAACCTTGTCCCAGCGGGCAGACACGGCGATGTACCGAGCCAAGGAAGAGGGGCGCAACACCTATCGCTTCTTTGACGACCGCATGAACCAGGAGTCGCTGGCACGCCTGACGATGCGTCAGGAGTTGCGCCGGGCGCTGGAGCAACAGCAATTTGTTCTGTACTACCAGCCCCAACTTGACCTGCGCACTCGCAAGGTGGTGGGGGTCGAGGCCTTGATTCGTTGGCGTCATCCGGAGAAGGGGCTGGTGCCTCCCGGAGTCTTCATTCCTGTGGCGGAAGAGACTGGACTGATTGTGCCCATGGGCGATTGGGTCATCCAGGAAGCGGCGCGGCAGTCCATGGCCTGGCAGGCTCAGGGCTTGCCACCACTGACGGTGGCGGTGAACCTGTCTGCCCTGCAATTCCGCCGGGGCAACCTGGAAGAGGTGGTTACCCAGGCCTTGTCGGCTTCCGGCATGCCGCCGCACTTGCTGGAACTGGAGTTGACCGAGTCGGTGCTGATCAACGACACCGACCATGTCGAGAACCGCTTGCGCCGCCTCAAGGCCATGGGGGTGACGCTGTCAATCGACGACTTTGGAACGGGCTATTCGAGCTTGTCGTACCTGCGTCGATTTGATGTGGACAAGCTCAAGATCGACCAGAGCTTTGTGCGCGACCTCAATCGTTCACCCGACGATGTGGGCATCGTGCGGGCCATCATTCAGATGTCGGTCAGCCTGGGGCTCAAGACGATTGCTGAAGGGGTGGAAACCGAGCCTCTTGCCCAGTTGTTGACTGATCTGGGGTGCGAGGAAGCCCAAGGCTATGGCTTTGCCCGCCCCATGCCCGCCGATGAGTTGGCGCAGTGGCTGCGCGATCACGCCTGATCACCGTTGCCAGCTTCGTCGTCTTCGTTGCCCAGGAAGCCCCCGCTTTGATGCGCCCACAGGCGCGCGTATAGCCCGCCTTGCGCCAGCAGCGTGGCGTGGTCGCCTTCCTCCACGATGCGGCCGTGGTCGAGAACAATGAGCCGATCCATGGCAGCAATGGTGGACAAGCGGTGCGCAATGGCCACCACGGTCTTGCCTTCCATCAAACGATACAGGCTGGCCTGAATGGCCGACTCCACTTCCGAGTCCAGGGCGCTGGTGGCTTCGTCGAGCAGCAGAATCGGCGCGTCTTTGAGCATGACGCGTGCAATCGCAATGCGCTGGCGCTGGCCACCTGAGAGCTTCACGCCGCGTTCGCCCACATGCGCATCCAGCCCCGTGCGGCCTTGTGGATCGGTCAATGTGGCAATGAAGTCGGCAGCTTCCGCCTTGCGGGCGGCGGCCATCACGTCTTCATCCGAGGCATCCGGGCGACCGTAGAGAATGTTGTCGCGCACCGAGCGGTGCAGCAGCGAGGTGTCCTGAGTGACCATGCCGACTTGGGCGCGCAGGCTGTTTTGCGTCACCTCGGCCACATTCTGGCCGTCGATCAGCACAGAGCCACTGTCAACGTCATAAAAGCGCAGAAGCAAGTTGACGATGGTGGACTTGCCCGCCCCAGAGCGCCCCACCAGCCCGATTTTTTCGCCTGGACGAATGCGCAGGTTCAGGTGCTCGATGACCGTCTTTTCCCCGCCGTAAGAGAAAGACACATCACGAAACTCGACCTCGCCACGCTGCACTTGCAGGTCGGGGGCTTGCGGTCGATCGACCACGGTTTGCCGTCGCGACAGGGTGTTGATGCCGTCTTGAACGGTGCCGACGTGCTCGAACAGCATGGCCATTTCCCACATCATCCAGTGCGAAATGCCGTTGAGGCGCAAGGCCATGGCGGTGGCCGCGGCCACGGCACCAATGCCCAACAGGCCCTGGGTCCACAGCCACAGGGCCACGCCACTGGTGCTGAGAATGAGCAGCATGCTCAGGGTGTGGTTGACCACCTCGAAGGCGCTGACCAGGCGCATCTGGCCGTGCACCGTCACCATGAAGTCCTGCATGGCTGACCTGGCGAACTGGGCTTCGCGCCGACCGTGTGAAAACAGCTTGACCGTGGCGATGTTGGTGTAGGCGTCGGTGATGCGGCCGGTCATCAGCGCCCGGGCGTCAGCCTGGGCCTTCGCCCACTTGCTCAGGCGGGGAATGAAGAAGTACAGGGCCACCATGTAGCAGGCCAGCCACCCCAGGAAGGGCAGCAGCAGCCACAGATCAAAGCCACCGACCACGGCCCCCATGGTGACAAAGTAAATGACGACGAAGACCAGGATGTCGGCCACGATCAGAATCGTGTCGCGTACGGCCAGCGCGGTTTGCATGACCTTGGCCGCGATCCGCCCTGCGAACTCGTCTTGATAGAAGCTCAGGCTCTGGCCCAGCATCAAGCGGTGGAAGTTCCAGCGCAAGCGCATGGGGAAATTGCCCGCCAGGGTCTGGTGCTTCAGCATGGTCTGGCACATCACCGCCAACGGGCTGAGCAGCAAGATCGCGCACAGCAGGAGCAGGTGGTTTTTCTGTGTGTGCCACAGGTCGGTTGGCTTGACCTGACTGAGCCAATCGACGATCTGGCCCAGCATGCTGAACAGCAAGGCTTCAAAGGCGCCGATGGTGGCCGTCAACAACGTCATGGCCAGTACGTAGCGACGCACGCCTTGGCTGCAAACCCAGAGGAAGGCAAAAAAGCCCTTGGGAGGGGTGACCGGCGCCGACTCCGGATACGGGCTCACCCATTTCTCAAACACACTCCACACGCGCACATCTCCCGGTTTCGCTCAGGTCCAAACCGGTGAGCGTAGCGGATTCTGGCGTGAGGCGTGTGACCGGGCCCTTATCCCGCAGCGGACAGCACGGCGGCGGGGTCGTGGAAGCCGCCGACGGCATCGTTTTCGGCTGCGCCGATCACCATGCGACCGTAAGCCTTGCCGGTACGAGTGCGAACGGGGGAGTACAGGCGTTCGCCCATCTCGGTGGTCAACACGACGATTTCCGGGCTCATGGGGTCGGCGGTGCGGCGCACGACGATGCCTTGCTCGCCGGTGTTAAGTTCAACCAGACATCCAGGCGGGTAGAGACCCAGTTCGCGGATGATGGTGGCGCCGAAATAGCCTGCGCTGCGTTGGCGGAAGATTTCCGCGGCAGCACGGGTCGACAGCATGCCGCTGCGACTGATGCGGGGGCTGAGCTTGGCTCCGAACACGTCGCAAGTGCGCAGCGCATCGGCGGTCTGGTTGATTTCGGTCAGGCCTTGCGGGTAGCCCTTGCCATCGGGTTGTTCGTGGTGCTGGGCCACGGCAATCAGCCAGTCTTCGTCGGTCACGCCCAACTGCCGCAACATGTGCCACGTGGCCAGGGGGTGCGCAGCAATGGCTTGGCGCTGATTGGACGTGGGGGGCTCGACCTGCTGCGCCAAGGTAATCTGCAGCGCCGTGATCGACAGATTCATGGTCAAGGCCGCCTTCACGGCACTGTCGATGCGTGATTCGCTCCAGTCTTTGCGCTTGCCCACCAGGGTCATCAACATGCCAGTGTGCATCGAGTGCAAAACGCCGTAGCGCGCCATCTTGTCCGGGCTGACGTGCACGATGTGGAAGATGGCCAGGTCCGGGTCTTCCTCAACCAGTTTGACCAGGGTGTGGGCACAGCGGTTGATGTCGGCCACGAAGCCGGCGCTGTTGCCGGGGTTCAGCAGCAAGGGCTCCAGCCACTCGGACAGATCCTGCCATCGGCTCCAGCGCAAAAGGGTCTCGGTCACCACCTGGGTGTCGGGCGAGCTCGTTTGTGCAGTCGGCGTCAAGGTTGCCAGCATGTGTCACCTGTTGAACGGGCAAGATGAAAAATCTGAAACGTGTCTCAAGATACGCCCAAATGCAGTCAATCGGTTGCGAGCAATTGGGCCTGGTGAGCGCCAGTGTGATCAACTGCACAGTAGCCAAGGGGCGATCTTGGTCAGGACTTCTTTCGGACGATTCCGCGTGGAATGAAGGGTGGAGTTCTATTTTTGTAGGGATCGCCCTACGTTTGCCACGAATCCGAGCAGTTTGCGCGCTTCATCGTTACCGATGGTGGCCTCAGCCAGCAGGAAGCCCCCGACTTCACCAATGCCCACCACCTCGTTGGCGCCAGCCGTTTCGAGGTAGAGGCGTTGGCCGGGGTCCAGCAACTCGGCAATGATGCGAGCCTGCGGGTTGAGGTTGCGTGCCAGCATGCAGTTCACTGCCGTCAGTGCATCGGCATGGTGCTTTTCGTTGTAGTTGGCCAGAACCACCACCGTGGCGGCTTGCGCCAGGCAGCATCGTTCGATCGCATCGCCCCGAACGGGGTAGGGGGCTCGTGTGAACAACACCAGGGGATCATCTACCGGCTTGTGCTCCAGGTCGGCCACGACGACGATGGGGGTGTCGGCCAGCATGGGGTTGGAGCGCAGCGTACGGATGATTTGCTGGCCCTTGAGGTTCCAGCCGATCAGAACGATGTGTTGGCTCAATTTGTGCATTTTCAGCCCCATTTCTTCCTTGACTTTGCGTTCAATCAGCACGGCGGCTGCCAGCGCGCACAGCAATGCAGTGAGCAATTTCGACAAGATCACGGCGATGCCCATCACCATGCGACCGCCCACCGTGATCGGTGACACACCCGAGTCGCCCGAGGTGGTCATCGTCACCAGCAGGAAATAGACGGCATCGCCCAGTGATTTCACCTTGGGGTTGATGCCGTGCTCCATGGCGAAAATCAGCACGGCGCACCCCGTCCACACCAGGATGAACAAGACCGTCAGTTCCACAATAAAGCGGTATCGTGCGACGGCCATCAGTCGCATGAACATGGACATGAATCCGAAGCGAAGGCCGCCCATCGTGTTCCTCGGTGCAAAGGGGATAGGTGGATATCGGACGAACCTCACCTGGGGTTAAGTCATGCCTGATCAAGGCCTGATTGCTGAGCCAGGCCGCCGGTGTGGGGCAATGTGTGGCGATAATCGCAGCCTGTCTTGACCGCTGGTGGCTTTGCGCACCTGACTTCGATCATGTTGGACCGTCTGATTTCCTTCCTCAAGGCCCTGGTGGCCACGACCCTGCTGATCCTCAACATCGTGGTCGCGTTTTCGATCGTTTTCCCCTTGGGGGTGGTCAAACTGGTGCTGCCGTTTCCGCTGGTTCGCAAGGTCTGCAATGCCTTGATCAGCCCGGTGGCCAACACTTGGGTGCATTGCAACAGTGGCTGGATGAAGCTCGTGCAGCCCAAGCCCTGGCATATCGAAGGGGTGGAGGGTCTGTCGCGCAAAGGCTGGTATCTGATTGGCAGCAATCACCAGAGCTGGGTCGACATTCTGGTGCTGCAGCGCGCGTTCGATGGTCACGTGCCCTTGTTGAAGTTCTTCATCAAGAAAGAACTCATTTTTGTGCCGCTGATGGGGCTGGCCTGGTGGGCGCTGGACTTTCCTTTCATGCGCCGCAAGGGTGGCAGTAGTGCCGCCAAGGATCTGGAAGCCGCACGCAAGGCCTGCGAAATCTTCCGCCTGAACCCGACTTCGGTGATCAGCTTCATGGAGGGCACTCGCGTCACGCCCAGCAAACACAAGGAGCAGAAGTCGCCCTACAAGAACCTGCTCAAGCCCAAGACCGGCGGCATCGGCATGGCTTTGGAAACCATCGGCGAGAAGTTCGAGTGCCTGCTGGACGTGACCATCGTCTACCCCCATGGCGTGCCCACGTTCGGTGACTTGCTCTCGGGCCGGGTGAAAGATGTGATCGTGCGCGTGCATCGTCGTGAGATCCCGATGGACCTCAAGATCGTGAAAGCGGACGATACCCAGTATCGCCACCGTCTTCAGCACTGGATCAACGAAATCTGGGCCGCCAAGGACCGAGAAATCGATGAATTGCAGGCGCAATTCAAGCAAGGCCGCATTGGCCGTTGAGCGGTGATCGCGTGGCCATCATGAGGCCACGTCGATCCTCAAGGCTGCGACGCAGCCTTCAAAGGCGCACTCAAGCGATCAAAGTCGCCAGGGGCCACGTACTGCAGCACGTCCTTGCCTTTGGCGTTGAGTGTCAGGTCCAGGCCCTTGCTGGGGTACAACAGGTGTTCGGCCGCCTCGGCCCCCTGTCCAACTTGCCGGCGCTGCTCGGGTTGACCGAAGCGTTCGATCACCATTGCGGCATCCAGAATGGCCTGGGGAATGAAGGCCATGGCTGACACGGGGAACGCCGACGCAGCCTGTCGATCAGCTGGTGTCAGGGTGTACTTGCGGGTGGTGCTTTCCATGAACTCCGACTTCAGCGCCCGTTCCCGCATGCCCTGAACGGTGGCCACAGGGGCCGCCAACGTCAGCACCAGCTTGCCGCTGATGAAGCCCGCCTGGGCCGGGTCCACAAAGGCTTCCAGGGCGCCAGTTTCGCCTGGTGCGGCAATGATCGCGATCTCCAGGTTAGGGCCCCATAGCTTTTGTGCATCGGCCAGTGTGCTGCCGCCGGGGCCCAGTGTCACGCCCAAGGCGCGAACCTGCCCCGAGGGCAGGGATTCAATCTGCCATGGCAGGCCCACTGCAGTGGTTTGGCTGGCACCTGACATCTTGTCGTGCCCAGCCACCAGCACGGCGCTCAAAGCCAGCGCCCCGGCGATCATGCCGGTGACGGCCCAGATCTGTTTCATCTTCTTATCCTTGGCAAGCGTCTTGATGCGCCAGGCGCAGCAGATTCTTCTGAACCTTGCCCATGGCATTGCGCGGCAACTCATCGGTCACGATGATGCGCTTGGGCACTTTGTAGCCGGCAATGGTTTGTTTGAGTGACTGGATCATATCGGTCTCATCCAGCTGCGCGCCGGCCTGGGCCACCACCACCGCCACCACACCTTCACCAAAGTCGGGGTGGGGCACGCCAATCACGGCCGATTCGATCACGCCGGGCATCTTGTCGATGTGGCATTCGACTTCGGCTGGGTACACATTGAACCCACCGGTGATGATCAGGTCTTTGGCGCGGCCAACCAGGTGAACATAGCTGCGGTCGTCAATCTGACCCACGTCGCCGGTGCGGAACCAGCCGTCGGCGGTAAAGGCTTCTGCCGTTTTGTCTGGCATGCCCAGGTAGCCCACGAACACGTTCGGGCCTTTGACTTCGACGTGGCCCACTGCGCCATCTGGGCAGATCAGGCCTTCGTCATCAACGATGCGCACCTGCACGCCGGGCAACGCAGGCCCCACGCTGCCCGACACACGTTCGCCTTCACGTGGGCGGCATGGGTTGGAGCACAGCATGCCGGTTTCGCTCATGCCATAGCGTTCCAGAATGGTGTGGCCTGTCATGGCCTGGAAGTCTTCAAACGCCGCCGGCAGCAAGGGAGCCGAGCCACTGACGAACAGGCGCATGTGATCGCAGGCCATGCCGGTCAGGGCCGGGTCTTGCAGCAGGCGACCATACATGGTGGGCACGCCCATGAACACGGTGGCGCGTGGACGGTGCGAGTCTTTGATGTGGCGAATGACCTGGGCGGCATCGAAGCGCCCCAGCCAGCGCATGGGGGTGCCCGACAGCAGAGCGCAATGCACCGCCACGAACAGGCCGTGAATGTGGAAGATCGGCAGGGCGTGGATCAGCACATCGTCGGTGCGCCAGTCCCAGTGGCGCAACAAGGTGCGTGCGTTGCTCAGCAGGTTGCCGTGCGTCAGCATGGCGCCTTTGCTGCGGCCCGTGGTGCCCGAGGTGTACAAGATGGCCGCCAGATCGTCGGCCTTGCGGCGTGTGTGCTCGTGCTGATCCGATTGCACCGAGGCATGGGTCAAGAGGCTGCCGTTTTGTTGGTCGCCCAGGGTGAACAGGTGTTCAACCTGGCGGTGCGCAGCCAGGGGCACGACCCAATCCTGATCGTCGGGCCGGCACACCAGCACGGCAGGGCGGGCATCAGCCACGAAGTAATCCAGCTCGGCGGCCTTGTACGCGGGGTTGAGCGGCAGGTACACGCAGCCGGCACGCAAGGTCGCCAGGTACAGCAGCAGCGATTCGACCGACTTGTCAACGTGGGCGGCCACCACCGGCGGGCGCCCCGCCACGCCTTTGAGCTTCAGGCTGTCGAGCAAATTGGCCAGCATGGCCGTGGCCCGATCCAGGTCGTCCCAAGAGTAGTAGTTGCCGCCGTCCAGCAAGATGGCGGGTTCTTGAGTGGTGGCGGGCCAGGCGGCGCGCAGGGCTGTGAACAGGTTCATGACCCGTAACTTACCGCAACTTTGGCCCGGTCACGCCAAGCCGAGCAGCCCCCAGCCGCTGTCTTGCGGGGTTTCGTTGATGGGGTCGGCATCGCTGGCGTGATACACCTCGACCCGATTGCGCCCACGGCGCTTGGCGCGGTACAGGGCGGCATCGGCATGCTGCAGCAAACCATGGATATGGGCATGCTCGCCTTCTTCCCACTGCACCGCCCCAATGCTGACCGTGGCGTGCAGGGTGCGATTGCCAATGGTGATGGGCGTCAGGCTGAGGGTGGCGCGGATGCGCTCCAGCGCAATGACCGAATCTTCCAGCGACGTGCTGGTCAGGATCACCGCAAACTCCTCGCCGCCAATGCGGGCCGGGGTGTCAGAGTCGCGCAGGGCCTGGCGCAAGATGTCGGCCAGCACGCGCAGCACTTCGTCGCCGGCGCTGTGGCCATAGGTGTCGTTGATCTGCTTGAAGTTGTCCAGGTCCAGCAGCGCCACGGTCAACGGGTTGCCATAGCGCCGGGTCTGCAGCAAGCAGGTTTCGGCCACGTCAAAGAAGTGCCGGCGGTTGGGCAGCCCGGTGAGGGTGTCTTCGGTGGCCAAGCGAAGCCATTCCTGTTCGGCTTCGATGCGGGCCTCCTCTTGGTGGCGAGCATGGATGAGGGTGCCCAAGGTGGTAACCAAAGGCGCAAGCAGATCGATCAAGGCCCGGTCGACCGGGCAGTCGCGATTGCCCAGGCCAATCAGGCCAACCACATCGTGGTCAAAACAAATGGGCAGACCCAGGAAGTTGTCCAGGTCGGGTACTCCCTCGGGCCATGTTTCGAAGGCGCCCTGGGTGCGGGTGTCGCCCGGGTTCAGCACGAGAGTCTGATTCGACTTCACGACACGCCCGAACAAGTTGTTCAAGTCGACGTATTCGCGCGACTGAAAATCAAGTGAGTCGCCGTCGCCCAGCGTCATGGTGGGTACGACCAAATACGGCACCCCCGGTGCACTGTGCCGCACCACGCCAATCAGGCCGAACTGACAACCACTCAAACGCAGCAACGGGGCGAACAGGGCTTCGCAGGCATCTTTGATGTCGTGGTTGAGCAAGAAGGTGGCTTGCGCCTGGTTGATCAGGTCAAGCAACTGTCGCTGCTGATGCTGAATTTCCTCTCGGCGTTTTTGCTCGGTGATGTCGCGCAAGGTGCCGACCACGCGCTTGGGGCGCCCTCGGTGGTCACGTTCCACCAATTTGCCGTAGCTTTGCACCCAGATGTAGTGGCCTGCGTGGTGGCGAATGCGGTATTCGATCGAAATGATGTCGCTCAAGCCTTTGCGGTAGACCTGCGTGGCCTCGACGATTTTGTAGCGGTCTTGTGGGTGAACCAGCTTCAGCCACGAAGCCACCGTGGTCTGGGTTTCATCTGCGCCGGCGAAGCCCAGCATGGCTGCAGTACGGTGACTGACGATGCGGTCGTGTGTTTCGAAGTCGAAGTCCCAGGTGCCCATCTGGGCCGATTCCAAGGCCAGTTGCAGTCGCTCCTGTGTGGTGCGAGCCAGTTGATCAGCGGCTGATGCGGTCACACGGTCGGCTTCCGGGGGGACGCTGGTCAAAGGCATGAATGAACTCTCCCGCTTCCATGATCAACCCGCACGGTTCGGGGCGTCAAGGGCTACAACGTGGTCAGCGGGGGTGTCGGTTGACCTCTCCCCCTGCGTAGCTGGTGAATTGGGACGTTCTTTACATTGCGAAACCAGTGCAGGGTGTGCCGGTTCAGTCTTCCGACTCTGGCGCCACCACTTTGATGCGAAAGCCGGGGGCAGAAACCACCTGTCCGGCTCGGATCTTGGCGGTTTTGCGTGATTCGTCCTGGCCATCGACCTGAATCAGGCCCTCGGCCACCATGGTTTTGGCGCGTCCGCCACTTTCCGCCACGCCGGCTGCCTTGAGCAGGCTGTCGAGCGGAATGAAGTCGCCACGCAGATCAAAGCGGATTTGTTTCAGGGAAGCCATGGGGTGGGTCTTGGAGCAAATGGGGGCACAATTCGCCGACATTGTGCACTTACGTGTTTTCAGATTCGACCATGTCTCTCAAAAGAACCGATCTGGCCAAGCGGCTGGCGCTCAAAATTTCTCAACAAATGAAGCATGCCGGGGTGCCCGGACGCTTTGCGGACGAGTCGGCATCGCAGCTGGACCGCCGTGAGCAGCGCAAGCTGGATCAGGCTGCCGGCCTGGTGCCCTTTGCCGTGAAGCTGCATGACGACCTGGTCAAGCAGTTGCGAGCCCTGGCCGAACAAGAAGGCGGTCACCTCAATGAAGTGACCGAGCGCTTGCTGCGGGCGGGGCTGGCGGCCAACCCGGTCGCAGTGGCAGCAGAGAAGTCCGAACCGAAGAAGCCCACACCGTCGAAGAAGCCCGTCAAGGCGGACGACAAAAAGTCGACCAAAAAGGCGGACAAAGCGGCTGACAAGAAGCCTGTGAAGAAGGCTGACAAGCCAGCCGACACCAAGGCTGCGCCCAAGAAGGTGGCCTCGAAGAAAGCTGCTGCCAAGAAAGCGCCCGCCAAAAAGGCCAGCAGCAAGAAGGCCTGACCCATTCAGGCTTCCCGTTGATTCAGGAGATGCAGGATGAACCGACCGATGATGCAAGTAGTCAATCCGCAGACCGGCGAGTCCGATCCTGCTGAAATCCGTCGTGTGTTCGACGCTCAGTTGGCCACCGCGCTGGCTTGGCGCGAGTCCACGGCTGCCGAGCGCATCGCCCGCCTCAAGAAGCTGCGCGATGCCATGATGGCGCGACGGGAGGACTTTTACGCTGCGTTTCAGAAAGACTACCGCAAGCCGTCAGCCGAGGTCGAAGCCACCGAGTTCATGCCGGTGCTCGACGAAATTCGCCACGCCATTGGCAGCCTGAAGAAATGGATGAAGCCCACCAAGGTGTGGCCCACCATTGCGTCGGCGTTGACCAGCAGCTGGATCGAGTACCAGCCGCGTGGCCGCTCGCTGATCGTGGCGCCCTGGAACTTCCCGCTGAACCTGTGCTTCGGCCCCATGGTGTCGGCGCTGGCGGCAGGCGACACCGTCATCCTCAAGCCTTCGGAAATGACCCCCGCGGTCAGCGCCGTGATGGCCGAAATCATTGCGGCCACCTTCCCGGAAAACGAAGTGGCCCTGTTTGAGGGCAGCCTGCCCACCTCACAGGCCTTGCTCGATCTGCCGTTTGACCACATTTTCTTCACCGGCTCGCCTGCCGTGGGCAAAGTGGTGATGGCTGCGGCCGCCAAGCACCTTACCAGCGTCACGCTGGAGCTGGGTGGCAAGTCGCCCGTCATCGTGGATGAAACCGCCAACCTGCGCCTGACCGCCGAAGCCCTGATGTGGGGCAAGTTCACCAACTGCGGTCAGATCTGTGTGGCGCCCGATCATGTCTATGTGCATGAATCGGTGAAAGACAAGCTGGTGGCCGAATGCAAGGCCGTGCTGGCCGAACGCTATGGTGTGACCGCGCAAGAGCAGCGCAACAGCCCGCACCTGGCACGCGTCATCAACCAGCGCCACACGCAACGCATAGCCGGTTTGCTGCAAGACGCCCAAGGGCGTGGCGCCCGTGTGCTGACGGGGGGCGAGGTGGATGTAGCCGCTTGCTACATTGCCCCCACCCTGATCGAGCAGGTGCCACAGGAAGCGCAGATCATGTCCGAAGAAATCTTCGGCCCGGTTCTGCCCGTGATCACCTATCGTGATCTGGACACGGTGGTGCGCGAGATCAACGCTCAACCCAAACCGCTGGCCCTGTATGTGTTCAGCACCCACAAGGCCCGCACGCGCCGTCTGCTTGCGCGAACCAGTTCGGGCGGGGTGGCCATCAACCACTGCGTGCTGCACTATGCCCAGGGCAATCTGCCGTTTGGGGGGGTGAACAACTCGGGCATCGGCAACGCGCACGGGCATTTCGGCTTCAAGGCCTTCTCGCATGAGCGGGCCGTTCTGAAGTCGGGGCCCATCCTGATGGCCAAGCTGTTCTTCCCGCCCTATACCGACTTCAAGCAAAAGCTCATTCGCGCCACGGTCGATATCCTGCGCTTGCCCAAGCTGTTCTGATCCGGGCTGTCCGAATAACGCGCGCTTTGCCGCGATAATCCGGCCCCGGACCCTCTGCCCGCCTCTGGCTCGTTTTGCTTGGCGGGCTTTTTGCATGTCTGGACGATTGTGGACATCTTCATTCAACAAGTGATCAACGGCCTGGTGGTCGGCAGCATGTACGCGCTGGTGGCCCTGGGCTACACCATGGTGTACGGCATCATCAACCTGATCAACTTTGCACACGGCGAAGTGCTGATGGTCGGCGCCCTGGTCAGCTGGACCGTGGTGACGGTGCTGGCCGACAGCGGCTTGCCCGGTTGGGCTTTGCTACTGCTGTCTTTGGTGGTGGCCATGCTGGCTTGCATGGTGCTGAACTTTGTGATCGAGAAACTGGCCTACCGCCCCTTGCGCAGTGCGCCTCGTCTGGCGCCATTGATCACGGCCATGGGCATGTCGCTGCTGCTGCAGACCCTGGCCATGATCATCTGGAAGCCAGACTACAAGCCTTATCCGATCCTGCTGCCCGACGAGCCCTATGACTTCTTTGGTGCCACCATCAATGTGGCGCAGATTTTGATTCTGGGTGTGACCGCGGTGGTGCTGGCCGGGCTGATGGCTTTGATTCATGGCACCCGCCTGGGCCGCGCCATGCGGGCCACGGCCGAGAACCCCCGCGTGGCTCAGTTGATGGGCGTGCAGCCAGACAAGGTCATCTCGGCCACCTTCGTGATCGGGGCCGCCTTGGCGGCGTTGGCCGGCGTCATGTGGGCGGTGAACTACGGTTCGGTGCAGCACACCATGGGTTTCCTGCCCGGTCTGAAAGCGTTCACGGCTGCCGTGTTCGGCGGCATTGGCAACCTGGGCGGGGCCGTGGTGGGGGGCTTGTTGCTGGGCCTGATCGAGGCCCTGGGGGCTGGCTACATTGGCGATCTGACCGGCGGCGTCTTGGGTAGCAACTACCAGGACATCTTTGCCTTTGCTGTGCTCATCCTCATCCTCACGCTGCGCCCGCAAGGCCTGCTGGGTGAACGCGTGGCCGATCGCGCTTGATGGGGGCCACATGAACAAGAAGCTGATCGGATTCATGGTGAGCGCGGTGGCCCTGGCGGTGTTGCCACTGTGGCTGCAAGGTGTGGGCCAAGCCTGGGTGCGCATTGTGGACGTGGCCTTGCTCTACATCTTGCTGGCCCTGGGTCTGAACATCGTGGTGGGCATGGCGGGGCTGCTGGACCTGGGCTACATCGCCTTCTATGCCGTGGGCGCTTACCTGTTTGCCCTGCTGGCATCGCCCCACCTGGGCGAAGCCTTTCCGGCCATTGCGGCAATGTTCCCCAATGGGCTGCATACCCCCATCTGGCTGACCATTCCGCTGGGGGCCGGGGTGGCCGCCCTGGCCGGAGTGCTGCTGGGCGCGCCCACGCTGAAACTGCGGGGCGACTATCTGGCCATCGTGACGCTGGGCTTTGGCGAAATCATCCGGGTGTTCATGAACAACCTCGACGCCCCCATCAACATCACCAATGGCCCCAAGGGCATCGACAGCATCGACCCGCTCAAAGTGGGCTCGGTCAGCCTCGGTGAGCCTTGGCACGTGGCGGGCATGACCTTGCAGCCCGTCACGCTGCACTACTATCTGTTCCTCGGCATTGTCGTGCTCGCAGTGATCTTGTGCTCGCGTCTGCATGACTCGCGTCTGGGCCGTGCCTGGATTGCCATTCGGGAAGACGAAATTGCCGCCAAGGCCATGGGCATCAATGTGCGCAACACCAAGTTGCTGGCCTTTGGCCTCGGGGCCATGTTCGGTGGCGTGTCGGGCGTCTTGTTTGCCAGCTTTCAGGGCTTTGTGTCGCCGGAATCGTTCAGCCTGCAAGAGTCGGTCATGGTGGTGGCCATGGTCGTGCTGGGTGGCCTGGGGCACATTCCGGGTGTGATTCTGGGGGCCTTCCTCTTGGCCGCTTTGCCTGAGGTGCTGCGCCACGTGGCCGGCCCCTTGCAGGCCATGACCGATGGTCGCCTGGACGCGGCCATCTTGCGGCAGCTGCTGATTGCCTTGGCCATGATCGGCATCATGCTGTTGCGTCCTCGAGGACTTTGGCCCTCGCCACGGCATGAAGACCAGATGCTGCCCGAGTCCAGCGATGGAGGTCGAGCATGAGCCAGCCTTTGCTGATGGTGTCGGGCGTGTCCAAACGTTTTGGTGGCGTCCAGGCTTTGACCGATGTGGGCTTGTCGATTCAGCCCGGCCAGGTGCACGGCCTGATTGGCCCCAACGGCGCGGGCAAGACCACCTTCTTCAATGTCATCACTGGGCTGGTGCCGTCTGATCAAGGCCGCTTCGAGCTGGCCGGTCTGTCGTACAAGCCCACGGCCGTTCACAAGGTGGCCAAGGCCGGCATTGCACGCACCTTCCAGAATATCCGCCTGTTCGCTGAAATGTCGGCCCTGGACAATGTGCGCGTGGGGCGCCATGTGCGCACGCACGTGGGCTGGTGGCAAGCGGTGTTGCGCACACCCGCATTCAAGCACGAAGAGGCGCAGATCCGGGCTGAGGCCATGGCCTTGCTCGAGTTTGTGGGCCTGGCGCACAAGGCGAATCAAACCGCGCACACCCTGAGCTACGGCGATCAACGTCGTTTGGAGATCGCCCGTGCCTTGGCCACCGAGCCTAAGCTGCTGGCGCTGGACGAGCCCGCCGCCGGCATGAATGCCACGGAGAAAGTGCAACTGCGCGAGCTGATCGAGCGCATTCGGCAGCAAGGCCGGGCTGTGCTGCTGATTGAACACGATGTGAAGCTGGTCATGGGTTTGTGTGACCACGTGACCGTGCTCGATCAAGGCAAGTTGATTGCATCGGGGCACCCTGCGCAGGTGCAGCGTGATCCCGCTGTGATTGCCGCATACCTGGGAACGGGCCATCAGGCCGTGCCGACCGCATGAACGCCATGTCGAGGAATGTGATGGGTGAGCCCTTGTTGTCTGTTCGGCAGCTGAATGTGTCTTACGGTGGCATTCAGGCTGTCAAGAACCTGAGTCTGGATCTGTACCCGGGGGAGCTGGTCAGTCTGATCGGTGCCAACGGCGCCGGCAAGACCACCACACTCAAGGCCATCTGTGGCTTGTTGCAGCCCGCAAGCGGTGAGGTGCGCTATCAGGGGCGCGCCATCAAAGGGCAGGGCGCTTGGGAGTTGGTGTCGCAGGGCTTGGTCATGGTGCCGGAAGGCCGCGGCATCTTCACGCGGATGACCATTGAAGAAAACCTCCGCATGGGCGCGTACCTGCGTCGCGATGCAGAGGTCGAGTCCGACATCGAAGCCATCTACACGCGCTTTCCGCGCCTCAAAGAGCGCCATCGCCAACTGGCCGGCACGCTGTCGGGCGGCGAGCAGCAGATGCTGGCCATGGGTCGGGCCTTGCTGGCCAAGCCCAAGTTGTTGCTGCTGGATGAGCCCTCGATGGGCCTGGCCCCCATCATGGTCGAGCAGATCTTCCAGGTGGTGCAGGACGTGTCCCGCCAAGGGGTGACCGTGTTGTTGGTGGAGCAGAACGCTCACCGCGCGTTGGAGTTGGCCGATCGCGCCTATGTGCTCGATTCCGGCGAGATGGTGCTGTCGGGCCCCGCAGCGGAGTTGCTGCGCGACCCGCAAGTGCAGGCCGCCTACCTGGGGGCTTGATATGCGGAGAGGCTGAGGGCGCGTTGGCCCCTCAGGCCCCTCAGGCCGCTCAGGCCAGTGCAGCCTTGATCTTCTCGGCCAAAGCCTTCAGATGGGTTTGGTCGGCCATGGTGGTGGCATGTGGCCGGCGCAGGTCGGCAATCGAACCTGGAATGACATGGATGTGAAAGTGCGGCACGGTCTGGCCAGCGCCTGGACCGTTGAGCTGCATCAGCACCACCCCTTCAGCCCCCAGGCCCTTTTTCTGGGCGTTGCCAATCTTGCGCACGGTGGCCATGCAGGCGGCTGCGGCAGTGTCTGAGAGTTCAAAGATCGTGGTGGCGTGCTCTTTGGGGATCACCAGGGCATGCCCATCGGTCTGGGGCATGATGTCCATGAAAGCCAGGGTGTGCTCGTCCTCGTGCAGTTTGATGCAGGGGATCTCGCCGCGCAGAATCTTGGCAAAGATGTTGTTCGTGTCGTAGGACATTCGAGGCTCCGGTCTGGTCGGTCAGTGTTTGTCGGCTTCGCTGGTGAAAGCGTCGGCGTAGAAGTATTCTGCAGGCAAGCCGGCTTGGGCCACAAAATCGCGTTGGGCCGACTGCACCATGATGGGGGCGCCACAGGCATACACCTCGTGGCCAGACAGATCGGGCAAGTCCTGCAGCACGGCCTGGTGAACAAATCCGGTCCGCCCAGTCCATTGGTCTTCCGGTTTGGCGTCAGACAGCACCGGCACGTAGCTCAACCAGGGCAGCTCGGCCGCTTGCTGTTGTGCCCATTCGTGCAGATACAGATCAGCTTTGCTGCGGCAACCCCAGTACAGACGGGTGGGGCGAGTGATGCCAGCGTGCCGCATGTGGTCGAGGATGGACTTGATGGGCGCAAAGCCGGTGCCCGATGCGAGCAGGACGATGGGGCGCTCGGAGTCTTCGCGCAGGAAGAAGGTGCCGAAAGGCCCCTCCATGCGCAAGATTTCCTTTTCCTTCATGGCGCCGAACACGTGGTCGGTGAATTTGCCACCGGGCATGTGGCGCAGGTGCAGTTCGATGCCACCACCGTCTTTCAGCGTGTGGGGGGCATTGGCCATCGAGTAGCTGCGGCGGCTGCCGTCTTTCAAGATGAACTCGATGAACTGGCCGGCGCGGAAGCCGAAGCTGTGGGTGGCAGGCAGTTGCAGCTTGAGCACGATGACGTCTGGGGCCACACGCTCCAGCGTGGTCACCCGGGTGGGCATTTTCTGTACAGCGAAATCGCCCAGTCCGACAACCTGGCGTGCTTCGATGACCAGGTCGGTTTGCGGCGTGGCGCAGCAGGTCAGCAGATAACCGGCGGCCTCTTCCTCGGCGCTGAGGGCCTTGGCCTGATGGGCGCCGTGAATCACGCGGCCCTCGACCAGCTTGCACTTGCAGGAGCCGCAGGCCCCATCCTTGCAGCCGTAGGGCAGACCGATGCCGGCGTTGAGGGCGGCGCTGAGCACGGTCTCATCGCGCTGCATGGTGAATTCGCGACCACTGGGTTGAATGTGGACAGCAAAGCTCATGGAACAGACCTCTGAACAGGGAAAATAGGCAGACCGAGATTTTCGCTCAAGACCCGCTGCCGCCATGTACAACCCTCAGCCTTCCCGTTTGTCCCAGTTCAAACGCCCACGAGTTTTGATTGTGGGCTGTGGCGATGTGGGGCAGCGGGCTGCCCGTCTGCTGCGTGGCACCTGCCGCCTGATGGCGCTGACTTCGCAGCCTGAGAGGGTGCCCCGATTGCGTGAACAGGGTTTGGTGCCCTTGGTGGGCAACCTGGATGAGCCGGCCACCTTGGCTCGCCTGGCGGCTTTGGCGCCGTATGTGCTGCATCTGGCACCGCCCCCTAATACTGGGGGCACTGACACGCGCACGGCGCACCTGATGCAGGCCCTGGGGCGTCGCGGTGGCACGCGTGCTTTGGTCTATGGCAGCACCACCGGGGTGTATGGCGATGCGCAGGGCGCGCGCTTTGACGAGACGCGAGGCGTCAGCCCCAGCACCCCCCGTGCCCGACGCCGGGTGGATGCCGAGGCGCGAGTGCGTTGGTTCGGGCGCCAGCGTCCGGGGACGCGGGTCAGCATCTTGCGCATTCCGGGCATCTATGCGCCTGACCGGGAAGGTGGACACCCGCGTGACCGCGTGGCCAAGGGCTCACCGGTGCTGGTGGCGCAAGACGATGTCTACACCAATCACATTCATGCCAACGACCTGGCGCGCATTTGTGTGGCGGCCATGTGGCGCGGCAAGCCGGGGCGTGTGCTGCACGCCAGCGACCGCACCGAGATGCGGATGGGGGACTACTTTGACTGGGTGGCCGACCGCTACGGCTTGCCTCGCCCGCCGCGCATCACGATGGACGAAGCCCGTCGCACCATGACGGTGATGCAATTGTCGTTCTGGTCCGAGTCTCGTCGTCTGGTGAACGATCGGCTGTACGCCGACCTGCGCCTGTCTTTGCGTTACCCCACGGTGAAAGAGGGGCTGGGTCAGGATTGAGGGGCGGGCGTCTTGGGCTTGAATTTGCAGCAAGGCGCCACGTTGCATTCCCAGCAACGGGGCTTGCGTGCCTGGCAGATGTAGCGACCATGCAGGATCAGCCAATGGTGGGCGTGGAGCCGAAACTCGTCGGGCACGCGCTTGAGCAACTTCAGTTCGACTTCCAGCGGGGTCTTGCCCGGCGCCAGCCCCGTTCGGTTGCCCACGCGGAAGATATGGGTGTCGACCGCCATGGTGGGCTCGCCAAAGGCCACGTTCAGCACCACATTGGCCGTTTTTCGGCCCACACCGGGTAGCGATTCGAGTGCTTCCCGGGTGCGCGGCACCTCGCCACCGTACTGGTCCAGCAAAATGCGGCAGGTTTCCAGCAGGTGTTTGGCCTTGCTTTTGTACAGGCCGATGGTCTTGATGTAATCGCACAAGCCATCTAAGCCCAGATCGAGGATTTGCCGGGGCGTATTGGCCACCGGGAACAAGCGGCGCGTGGCCTTGTTCACCCCCACGTCGGTGGCCTGGGCCGACAGCAGCACGGCTGTGAGCAGCTCAAACGGGGTGCTGTATTCCAGCTCGGTTTCAGGGTGCGGGTTGGCCGCCTGAAGGGTGGCAAAGAAGGCGTGGATGTCGGCGGCTTTCATGGCCCGCAAGTCTAGCGGTCACGAGGGGTCACAGCAGCACGATGCTGTCGCTCAGTTCGTTGGGGTTGTGCCGGTTGGTTCGCAGAGGGTAGTGCTTGTGCAGCAAGGCGCCCACCTGTTCAATCGCCGTTTGCAGCCCTTGTTCCATATTGTGCTGGGCCAGATGCGCGGAGAGCTGCCCCACCAACCGCTCCCAGTGGTCGATCTGTTCAAGGTGGTGCATCAGGCCACGGTCTGCCAGCACCTCGATGCGGCGGTCGGCCAGCAACAAATAGATCAGCACGCCGTTGTTGTGTTCGGTGTCCCACACGCCCAGTTGGGAGAACAGTTCCACCGCACGCTGGCGTGGTGTCACGCCGCGCCACAACTGGGCCGGGCTCAGGCTGGCTTCCACGCACACGCGCAATTCGCCCAGGTGGCGGGATTCGCTGGCGCGAATGCTTTGCTCCAGGCGTTGACGGGCTGCTGCGGGGAGCAAGCGCCGGGTGTTGCTCACATCCAGGCTCAGGTGCTTGAACCAGCGTGTCAGTGGGCTAGGGGCTTGATGGGTAGGGGTATGCATGGCCGGTT
>ERZ724505.621-NODE-621-length-22116-cov-11.574951_pt1 | contig 22116 bp, 32 predicted proteins | sample MGYA00376038_ERZ724505 | MGnify/ENA primary metagenome ERZ724505 (study PRJEB28724, sample SAMN07190884) | wastewater metagenome | isolation source: effluent of sewage treatment plant in Hong Hong | place: Hong Kong | collected 2016-03-17 ...
AGGTCGATGTTGACCATTGGTATTTTGCTGGAGCGGTCAGGAGTCACAACTCTTCTCAGCTAGTTGATTGCTCCAGTGGCTTTCATCCGCGCTACGCACCATACTACTTTCGTCATGTCAGAGTGAGCGCAAAGGACCCTCTGTTCAAGATGATCCGAGACTATGGTGTTCCTGTGTTCAAGGAGAACGGGCAGGAGCACCTGCCCGACGAAAAGGTTGATGTTTGGGTGGCTCGCTTTCCTGTGAAGGCTCCTGAACATGCAATGCTCAGAGATCACGAGACAGCACTTGAGCAGTGCGAGCGCTACCTGCGTATTATGCGCACCTGGTGCGGGATTAAGGGGCACAACCAATCGGCTACTATCTATGTTCGCCCAAATGAATGGTGGGACGTAGGTACCTGGCTGTATAAGCACTTCGACGAAGTGACAGGGCTCAGTTTCCTGCCGCACTCAGATGCGGACACCAAGTATCGTCTGCTTCCTTATCAGGAGATTACTAAGGAACAGTACGAAGAGGCTCTAGCAGAATTGCCGGAGCTGGATTTTAGCAATCTCCGTCTTTACGAGACGGATGACGAAGGCGAAGGCGCATCGGAACCCGCCTGCGTCGGAGGAGCCTGCGAACTGTGATGAAGGGTAAACGAATCTCAGTAAATATCGGTAGCGGTTGTAGCGTGGCGTACATGTTAGAGCTGATGGCTAAAAACGGAGACGTTAAGCCGGATAAGGCTTATATTGAAGCAGAAACGTTCACGGAGCGCGACGTGCGCGGAGGTGAATGGGTCACTTGTGCGGTCTATCTACACATGGATACAGAATGATTCGTTGTTTACCGCCTGAGCCTGACAAGATGCTTGTCAGACAAATTCGTTGCAACAATTGCCAACGTCTAGTTCAGTACGATCAAGAGGAGTTGGTGAAAGCTACCTATGCGATGTTTGTTGAGTGTCCGAATTGTAAAAAAGCAGTTTGCGACGTTTACGCCAAAACAATAGAAGTCCTAAAGAGTGACTGGCAATGAAGAAACTAGAAGTATTTACTAGTCAAGGCGGAGCTCATTACGTGAAGGCTCCGCGAGCTGAAGTTGTCGCCGAGACCAAGTTTGACGTGGAACTCGGCATTGCTGGTATGCGCGAGCTTTTCAACGACGAGAGTGCTGGAATTGTTGATTACGGGGAGATGGATTACGAAGCAGGGTCAGAAACGCTTTCTCAGTTTGCGGGACAGTTGTGTTTTGATGAGGAAACCGAAATCCTGACTAATTCTGGCTGGCGCCGATTTCGTGACGCGCACGAAGTAGAGAAAGTTATGACCCTCAACCCGACAACGGCACAACTGGAATGGGGGAAGCCGAAGGCTTGGCATCAATACGATTACGTCGGAGACTTGTTTCACGTCGAGGGCAGAGACGTGGATTTCGCAGTTACGCCAGATCACAGGCAATGGGCGCAGTGGGGTTCCGATCAGACATATAAATTTGCCAAAACTTCTGAACTTGCGACGACGCAATTCAAAATTCTCACGGCTCCGCCAAATGGCTGGACAGGCCGCTGGCCGGACACAGTGACGATCCCGGATGTCGAAAAAACCCAAGCGGTGGCCAATCAGCACACCAAGGCGGGAACTAAAAAAGTCACCATGGCAGGTCGCGTATACTCAACAGAAAAGGAGATTGAAGCACTTGCTATACTTTGCGCGTATTATGCGACAGAGGGTACCCTGGCTACGGGTGTGGGCGGCGCGGTGGTCATCTATGGAGACCACTATGCCGGAGTACGGGCTGTCTGCGATACTCTGCAACTGCCTACCAGCGTCTGGATGGACAAACGGAACAATGTGCTGCGAATTGCAGTAGGCGGCGGACAACCTCTGCGTGCATACATGGAACAGCATTGCGGCAAACTGTCACCAAATAAAAAACTACCCAATTGGGTTACCGAACTCCCGACAGAGCAGCTGCAGAAAATATGGAAACTGCTTGTGGAAACTGATGGTCATCAATACGCAGCTGGTGGTGAGGTGCTGTGTAGTACGTCAGCAACCCTCGTAGATCAGGCGCAGGAAATTCTGCTCAAACTTGGATTCACTGGGACGCCTGGCATGTACGCAGGTACTAATTACCCGATGCTGGCTATTCGCAAAAAAATAAAGCCTGTCGCCCAAGTAAACAAGTCAGTGCTAATGGAAAGGCGTCATTACTCCGGACAGGTCCATTGTGTTACAACTGACAATGGTATTGTTCTTGTTAGAAGAAACGGGATACCGCACTTGTCTGGAAATTGTTACCTGAGCTTTGGAGAAAAGCGCACTCCGCTAGCTGAAAACAAGAAGTATCTTGAGCGTATCATGGAGTCAGCCCACGGCTCTGTGTTCGAGCATTCTAGCTACTCTGTACTTTTCTTCGGTATTGACCGTGCGACGACTCATGAGCTAGTTAGGCACAGAGCCGGTACCGCTTTCTCCCAGGTCAGCCAGCGCTACGTTGACGATGAGCATCTCCGCTTCGTGATGCCCTATGAATACAACGGTTCATCGAAATTGATTGCGCAATTTGAGAGACGTATCGACAAAGCGGTGGAAGACTATAGGATCACGTCTCATGAACTTCGGGAGGTTATCAAGCGCAATGACGGAGAATCATCTACTGAATATCGTAAGCGTATACAGTCCTGTTCTCGTGAAGTGCTACCTAACTGTACAGAAGCTCCAATCATCGTTACTGCCAATGTTAGAGCCTGGCGGCATATCTTTAGTATGCGTTGCAGCGCTCATGCAGATGTGCGCATACGTAGACCGATGATCGAAGTGCTGCAGAGCCTTCGGCTCAAGGCACCTAACTTGTTCAGCGACTTTGAGTTTGAGCAGCTGCGAGATGGAACACTCGCAGCTGCTAGTAGATACCCGAAGGTATGAGCTTCAAGTGCCAGGAATGTGACCAGGTGGTTTCAGGCAGTGATATCGCCTGGCACCAAACTGAGTGTGTCCGAACGCTTCTCAAAGCGTCAGTGGATACGAAGGAAACGGGCAAAAGTTACATGGAAATCGACCGCGATGTCGGTTTTACTGGCACACAGCAAGGCTGCGCGGAGCGTCAGCTAGCCGCATTGGTTGGCCTGCTTCGGCAGCTCCAGAAAAGAGGGGTCGTGCGACTGCGCCACGGGGCCTGTATTGGCGCCGACGAGCAGGTCCATGCCGTGGCCCGTCGGATCGGTTTGGGCGTCTTTAAGCACCCTCCTAGCGACACCAGCAAGATGGCTGAGTGCCCCATGCTCCCGGGCGAGGAGACAGCCGAACCTGACGAGTACCTGAAGCGCAACAGAGCGATAGTAGACGGTGCTCCGATACTAGTGGCCACGCCAAAAGAAGAAGAGGGCGAAGCCCTCAGAAGCGGTACTTGGGCAACGGTCAGGTACGCAAGAAAAAAGGGTCGTGTGATTTATATTGTGCGACCATCAGGAAAGATTGAACGTGAAACGCACAACATATCGTATTGATGTGAAGCTGGTCAGATCTGACGGTGGGAAGCTGGTCAACAATCTGGAAGTGTACGGAGCTGCTCTGTGTGGCGACTATCTCTGGACAGATCCCACCAACAATCTCGAAATAGAGATGTCTGACGACACATTCCACAATCACTCCTCTTGGACACGCAATTGTGTACCGGCTTCTTTGTCCAACCTTAACAACACGTTGCGTTTCCAGGTGATTCGGAAGCCGACCAAGAAGGATCTGAAATTCTTGGTGAGTCGAGTAGATGCCGCGAATCAGGCTATCCAGAAGGAGCTCAAAGCGAACATCGTGCACACGCTCGCTCTGGTAAGCGATATCGTCGTAACTAGGGTCACAGAGACCATTAGTTACGAACGTATCAAAGTTCCGAATGTAATTGATTAACCAGCTGTGCTGAACGCAGGCTGGAAGCCAGACTCAAGTCGGTTCTCAGATAGAGCAGCGAGCTCGTCCGCAAACGCAGATGCCACACGGTCAGGATCGAAGCCCTCGGCGAATCGCTGAGTAATGTCAAAACGACTATAGCGAAAGTCCTGACTTGTGTGCGGGCGAGGCTGCGGGGGCTGATTTCCAGCACGACCATTCTGCGCAGTTGCTGCAGTGATCTGCGTAATAGCTTTCTGGAAATCGGCTACCCACTTGGGCGTGGTCCGTTCGCCGAGCGCAAGACTTGCTTGAGAAGCATTGTACTCCGCATCAGACATAAGACCCACTTCGTGAAGAAGGTAGTTCGCGTCGCGTTGCAGGCTTCGCGTGAACTCGTCGAGCTGCTCAGTGCACCAGGCCAAAGCAGCAATGAAGTCCATTGTGGTTGTGCTGCCAGTGCCCAAGATACCGACCAGTGCCTGAAACAGGGCAGAAACTATCTGCATAAGCATAGAAAACCCAGCAAGTGCCACAGCAACGACAGCAAATATTGGGTAAACCACGAGCAACACAAGGTTTGCAAGCAGATTGAAGGCCGCTGTTACCATCATGATCACAAAATTAAGTCCGGTACCAAGTACAGTAACCAGTACTGGCAAAACAGACGACAGAAGTAGCCCGACCATACCAGATAGTGCATCAAACGTGCGGTAAACAACTGATGCAAGTGCTGTAAGTGTTGGCGCGAGAAACGCAACAGCTCTTCCGAACGCAAGAATGGTCTGATTGAGCTGACCATTAAAGAACATTCGAGTGAGGATTGCAGCTGCAAGAGCTCCCCAGGGACCCAGCAGCATCCCAGCATATCTGGCAGCGATCATTGATGCTGCCCCAGTCGCGAGGTTGCCAGTGGTCAGACCATGGGCATCCATTTGACGTCTTACAAGTCCGCCACCGCCAGACACCAGTGGACGGAAATACTCGTACAAAAGTCGCCCATTGCGCTGGAACATACTTCCCACAGAAGTAATGTTTCCGACCCATCTGGGGAATGTGAACATACCGAATTTATAGATTGCAAGGTCGGCGTCTTGTACCGTCTCTGTTGCTTTATGCAAAGCCTGACCAAGGCGATTACCTATCCACTCACCAGCATTGCCGAGCCGAACCATAAATATGCCCAAATGCCCGTTAACGGCACTGATCATATTCTTGAACTCGTTAAAGATCGGCTCTGTTAGCGTGAGAAAGAGCTCGTGCTTCGCCGAACGCAACGTGCCTATAATCGCGTCGAAAGAATCGCCAGTAGCGTTCATGAGCGGACCAAGCTGTGAAGCAATGTCCGCAAGAACGTTAATGCGCTGATCAGTCGTCATGCGCCCGATGTCAGCCTGCTGAAGTCGACGACCTGTTCTTGGATCTCTAGCGTAATTGGCCCAGACCTCCACCCAGGAACGGTCTGTAATGTGCGGTCCTACAGTCAAGAACTGCATCAAGTCGCGGGCAGCCTGACCAGAATCAATACCCGCGGCAATGCTACCGGCGGTAAGCTGGCTGATTAGTCCGGCAGCTCTGTCAAGCGTCATCCCCCTACCCTTGGAGATGTGTGCCAAGTTCATGGAGAACGACTGCATATAGTCGTCGACTTCACCGGGCAGCGTGGCTGCAAGCTGAGTCATTGCTGCAATAGTTCCACGAGCCATTTGACGACCTTGTTGGAACTGCTGCTGATAAACTTCCGTAAACCTTGCCGAACGTTCTGCCTGGGTCGCATTCGGCATAGACCTATTGATCTCAGCGTTAATGTCCGCGATGGACTGACCGACGTAGCCGTATTGGCGCAACGAACGCGTAATGTTGTTGATCTGCTGCTCTCGCTGAGACCACTGAGCGCCAATGCGGTTGAGTGGCGCAAGCATGCTCTCAACTGAGGCTTTGACCGAGGAACCGATCATAGCCACTGAAGCGAGCTGCTGTCCGAATTGAACTAGGCGGGAAGTTGCCCCGTTATCAACGAAGCTGACGTAATAAGCGAGTTGTTGGGCGACTTCAAGCATGGATAAAGACTAGCACTAATCCTTATCCTTCGGAGATTTGTTTTCTTCTGTGATCAGTTGGCCTATTGCTTCCATGAACTCATTGAGGTCCTTGGAAGGAATGTGCATAGCAACGGTCAAATCTGTATGACCATACCTGCACGCAAAGGCCATCCGTTTCCAGAAGTCTGCTCGGTAGTTCTTTGTTCCCTGGAACTTACCGGCCAGCATCAGCATCGGGAAGGTTGTTACCGGACGCTGATTTGGACGCTTGCCAAAAAATCGGCCGACTCCGCAGCCTTAGGCTGGTTTATGTGAGAGTAAGCGTTACCAACAAGCGTACGGCCCTTGGGACCAATGGCAGTCCAGAACTTATCAATAGAGTCATCGCCAGTGTTGATCTGCTCGACAGTACCGTCAGCAAGAACAGCGCGGACAACAGACTCCTTGACAAGCTCATGAACTAGCTTGCTACCATCCATACCGGCGCGAGCAAGCGCAATAGATTCCATGTTTGCGCTAAGCTCACGAACAGTTACAGACTTGTAGCCAGTGGAAGCAGCCAGCTCGCCCGGAAAGGTGAACGTGGCTTCCATCGCTGCGCGATAGGACTTGATATCAATCGACATGTGATTTCCTTATGTGCGGACGACGCGGGCTTCGGAACAGGCTCCGTCCATCTTGAATGTAACGTAATCCGTACGACTTCCAATATTAACAGGGAAATCGCCGAATGCAACATCAGGGAAGGTAACGCGAACAACGTCACCGTTCGGCCACACAAGCGCAGCCTTGATGTTGATTACAGTACCCGGAGTGCGCCGGCGGGCCTTGTCAATCATCGCCTGGATGACGTCAAAGGTCTTCCCGTTGGTCGAGTGCATTTCCAGGTCGAGCTTCACACCCTTGAAGACGCTGTCCTTGCGGTTGGTCGTCTCTCCGAGGTAGCCCTCATCCTTCATCTCCAGCTCGAAGGTGAAGGAGAAGGACTTGATGCAGCTGATCTCGGTCAGAGGAGCACCGTCCTGAATAAGGATGATGCTCGCGTTCTGTCCTAGTATTCTACCTTGAGCCATCTATCAAACCTGCCTTACTGTGATGTCTGCGTTGGGACTTACCTCAGAGGCTAGCACGATCGTGTCAAGTGTCTGTAGGAGTTGCACGACGATCTTGATGACATGTATACCTTGAGCGGCAAGGCTCTGAGTGTTTAGAGACTTGTCGTCGATTGAGTAACCGGCGATGCGCTGACCGTCAGGATTACCCTCAGCTAGAAGATCCGAAAGGAACGCGTCAGTCTCCGAAAGCATCGTGTCCTTGATGCTCTGGCGGGCAACCATCTTGGCTAGCTGGTTGTAGCGGGCAGCAAGGCTGTCCTGAATGTAATCAGCCATTCGACGCCGGTTGATGTTCGACTCGCCGGTTGTAAGCGAAGTTGTTACACCCGACTGGATGAGCGGACCCATGGTGCGATCCATGCGGAAAGCCGACACACCATACTGCTTGAATAGAATGTAGTCGTTCATATCAAGCGCGGGTGTGCCGCGCTGATAGCCGATAATCGGAGCAAAAATAGTCGGAACCGGGTCAAGTGCCTGACCAATGTTGTTCTCCGGGGGGAGAACAGACATAAGTGCAGCGACCCAACCGTCGGCTGCGGTGTCGCAGATACCGTCATCGGTTGTTAGACCATCCGAAGTGGCGATGCTGATACCAACAAGTTCCGGGATGAAGGTACGAACACCGGGCCAGTGATAGGTCACACGCTCGTGGCGAACAGCCCCGCCTGTACCACCAACACCCGGAGCAGCGCTTCCGAGCACTGTAGACTTGGTAAGCGTGTCCAACTTGGGGCTGATTGGTGCAACACGGCTCATACCGCGTGCCGATGCATTGAGAACGTGCAAGCGGAGCGCAGCCTGAATGGTGGCATCCTTGCGCGCCGAGACAACGATTGAGACCTCGTTCTCGGGAGTGTCATCGTTGAGAAGCGAATCCAACGCCTCCTGATAGCGAGTACGAAGCAGCGATGTAGCTGCTAGGTTGGCAGCGTGCACGCTAGCGTCGTAGGTGAGCGCACCAGAAGGGTGCGTAACACCCATGAGACCAGCAGTAACGTCCCAATAGGTGCCCGACGGAGCCGTAGGCTGTGGATTGGGTGTCAGCGCTGAACCCGAAGAAATTGTTGCGTTACCGGGACGAGCAAGTACCGTGTAGCCGGCCGCTTCAGAAAGCTGATGTCCGGCGGTAACACTCTGGCTTGAGTCGCCGTCAGATGCGTGGTGGAGTCTCCAGGCGAGAGCTGAACCAGCTGCCCAGTCGGTACCTGCGGCGAAGTTTGCGCCGCTGAGTTTCTCGACAGTAACGGTTGTTGCGGAATCAACGCTTACGATACGAAGCGTACCTGCGCCAGCGCAAAGAAGATTCTGTGAAGCGGAGGCAGCATTAAGCGAGCCTGGAACGATCAGATCGCCCTCAGCGGCCCCATCAGTGATCCAGGAGCCCGCTGCGCGTTCGATAGTAGTCGTAGCCGCTGGGAGACCAGTCGTTACGGTCGTGCCGTCAACTCCAGAGCTCATCGCCGGCTTACCGGTGAAGGTCACAGCGGCAGCTGTATAGCAGCGGTTTGAAGAAGCATCGAAGCGAGTACCAGCAGGAATCTTGGTTCCGATCACAGGCACGATTGGAGTCGTGTCAGTGGCCGAGCGGTTGGTAGGAAGCTGGCGCCAAATGCGAATGGCGTACTGAGTTGTCGAAGCGGGCCGAACAATATCGACAGGAACAACAACAAGTCGGCTGAACTGCTTATTGCGAAGTTCAACGAACATGTTGCCCATCTCGTCACCGAACTCACCGAGATAGCGATCAAAAGGACCGATCTTGTCGATAAGGTCGGCACTGCCGTAGACCTCAACAGGATCAATCTTGCTAACCACGGCACCCGAAGAGTTTACAGAGCAGCAATGACTCATATCCGAGCACTCGCCGATCACACCCACTACGCCAGTTGATGCCCCTCGAATGGGACCAGGCGAGCGCTGATCGACGATAACCACACCTTCAATCGCCTGGAGTTCAGTAGTTCCAGGGAAGTAAGAAAATCTGCGAATGTAACCAGCGCCTGCCATGATTTCTCCTTAGTCTCTATTGAAGTTACTTGAAACGTTAGCCCACTTCCACCCGATTGCGTGGTTCTAGCTTCGGAATGCTGAACAAACGTACATATGGTGAGCGGACAGTAAGCTGGGCGGATAGCTTGCGATACCGGCGTTGAACGTCGTCTGGTGAATCTTCAAACACCATTTCCGATAGCTGATACTGCGCACGACAGTTGTAATAGTGCGGCATCTCAAGCTGGAAGCCAGACATCCACTCAACAGGTGAGAAGGCATCTTCTAGTGCCTGCAGAACAATCTCCCGATGCTCATCCTCGTTAGTCCAGACGTGGACCAGAACAGTCATGTTGATTTCCCCAACCATCACGGCTCTAGCGCCTTCAATGTCGAGCATGTCGACAGGTTCGAGAGCCCCATCTTCAAGTCCATAGCGAACAGGACCTTCGGCGTAAACCACAGCTGCTGGGTAGTCAGCTATGTCCTCAACGTCGGCTTTCCCATCTTTTACGACCAGAAACTTGTCAGAGCCGCTCGTTGGTTCAGAAAAGCGAATAGTCTCCAGATACTCAGCGAGTGCGCGCACAGGCGCTCTGCTTGCTGAGGTAACTCTGATATTCGTGCAATTTACTTTCGTTCCGTAATCGACAAGCATTATCTGGTCTTTCCAGCTTCATTAATAGCTTTAAGAGTCATTCGGTCAAACTGCTCTTTGATCTCTCTGTTGAAAATCTCTTTGACTCGGCGAGCCGAATCCTTAGCGATATTACGAGGACGAAAGCGCCAAGTTCCCTTGCGGCTATTGATTTTGAAGATAATAAACGCAGCGGCCTTCTTAGCGTTGACCGGGACAAACTTATCGCCCTTCTTCTGCGTTATATTGATTCCTTTGCGAACCATCCAGGAGGCGATCAAGTCTCGGGCGATGGGTCCACCAATCTTGCCGGAGCTGGTCTTCACGCCCTGCTCGACAAAGCCAGCATGAGGAGCCTTGTTGAAAATCATTACAGACAATTCACCGGGAGTAAACAGAAACTCCCAACCATCGATCACACCTCTTTGATCGATTGCGCCTACAGGAGAAGTGGCATCTGGCTTAGCTGGCGGGGCTTTCGCTGTTTTCGTAATGAGAACAAGTCGGCACATGTTCGCAGCACGACGCATGGCCTTGCCCATTTCCTGGCGCCAGGTCTGCTTGATCCGACGTTCGATCTTGCCGACGTCTTTCAGAGGTACGTTGACGCGAACTGTCAACTAGCGAACCCACTTTCTGGGGTCCTGATGGACTTCGTAAATATTGTGTTCGCCGTGATTAGCTGCCAACATATCCCGACTATGCTCGGTCGTGTAGTGATAGGCCGAAGTCAAAGCAAATGTGTTGGCTGTTTCTGGTCGATGGCTATAGTTTGATTGTAAGAGCGCGGCTCGGGACAGCGCTTCCTGTCCCGCCTGCCTGCGAACAAAAGCACTTCTGTGATCTCGCTCCCCTATATTTTTCGCACGCTCCCATCTGGCTTTCTCAATCTGGCGTTGTGCGCCTGCCATATAAGCTAACAGAGAGTGCGTCGATCCGGGACCGGAACTACCATACGCTCGCGCGCGTTCTCCTAGAACGCTGTTCGTGCTCACATGCTCCATGTGACGCTGTTCCCAAGGATTCAGAGCATTGAGCTTACCGCTTCTGTTCAGCTTGCTGCCGGATGATTTTACCAGCGTTGAACGCTGGTAAACCTTGCCCTTTTTGGTGCGTACAGTGACCTTTTTACGTTGTAGACTCATCTTGGCGCTCCATCAGCTTGTCTGTCAGAACCAGCTCGAATCAGGGATACCTTCCACTGCAGCTCAGTTGGACGATAGTCGGGCACACCTCGGACAATATAGCGTCTTCGCTTGTCTTCTCCAGCGTCTCCTCTTGACAGTCTAACCTCCCAAGAGAAGGTCTCGTTATCCGGGATTTCTGAGCCATCTTCATTGCGGCCGAGCAGCTCGTTTTCCGTATAGCGAGGGCTGATTTCTGCGATAGACAAAGAGCCCTGCTCGTCGATACCGGCATCGAGCATCTGGAGGTTGATAGACGCAACAGTCTCAATCTTGGGTGTTGGAAGAATCTCTGTTTCAGATATGACTCGTTCCACGCCTCGACCTCGCTTGCCGCCTGTCCATTGCGTCCTGACTAGAAAGACACGGTAAGGACGCGCCCCGAAGTCAGCAGCAAGCTGGCGTAGCTCATCAAGACAATCATCCTCCAGGAATTGTCCCAGAAGCGTGTCTCGATATTCGTGATCGAGGATTGGTCGAACAGTGCTCAACTACCGACCTACCTTTATGTTAATACCGCCACCGAACTTCTCTGAGTAGTAGTAATAAGGCACGCCGAGAACGTCAGACAGTCGTTTTGCCCATCGCAGATACTCAATTTCGAGAAGATCCGTTCCTTGTCTTCCTGCTGCGGGTCGCATCTGAATTTCTCCGATGCGATCAACAGTAAGATAACAAGCTGCCTTGATCATCTTGGCTTCCATCTTGTCCAGAAGATCGATGAGCTGACGAACACGATCGGCGCCATTAGCTGACAATGCGTCCATCTGACTTTCTAGAAGGAACAGACCTTGCATCGGTAGAATCGTGCCCATGGCGTACACGGAGATCGAATTAGTCTCAGGATAGCCAAGGTGCCGCCGACAGCGGCTCTTTTCGTTTTCGTTGAGCGCTGTCATTCTCTACCTTAGACGTTATGGGCTTGGAGCTTGGCGCCTTGAGCGACTACCAACTCAGCGAGCTGGCGATCCTTGATGATCTTGCCCTGGCGAATCTTGGTAATCGCGCCACGGACACAGACATTGCGGTCCTCCAGAACAATCCAAGCTGCGGGTACGTTCTCAGCAACTTCAGTTGCAGGAACTTCCGGCTTGTACTCAGGATGCTTAGGTAGATTTTCAATTAGTTTCTTGTGGTGTCTTGACATAGCTTTCCTTACAGAGACTATAACATAAACGGTTGAAATGGGAAGGGCCAGCTTTTTACGGCTGGCCCTTCCCTCAGACTAGTTAGTTACGATCACGATTATGCGTAGCGGGGTCACATGTTGGGTGATCGCTAGTCCGAACACGCATTTTGTCCACAATCGGACCGAGTTCTATATTCATTTCCTTGGCGAATACTTCGGGCGCCTTTCGACTCTTTTGCGCATTACATGGACGGCATATAGGTACGATATTGCCCACTACATTGTAGCCGCCGAGATGGATGGGCATGAGGTGATCAAGATCGAGTACGGCTGGTTTACCTCCACAGAAGGGGCAGGCCCGACCAAAGACGTCAAGCAGGGCGAGCCAGTCTTCAACGGTTACGTCTGACGGATAGCCTTTTTTCTCGCAACGTCGTCGGTGGAATTGGATAGCCTGCTTCGCTCTATACAGTTCCGGATTGCGCTCCTTGGCTCTGCGTTTCGACTCGCGCGACACGATGCGCGCCTTGTCGATGTTTCGTTTCCGCCAGGAGTCAGATGCTGCGCGGATACCCGCTTTCTGCTCTTCTGTCCGAACCAGCTCGCCAGTTGCAAACTTTGCGTAGCGCTTAGCATGTATTTTTGCTAGCGCTTCTGGGTTTTCTTTCTGCCAATCGCGAGCTTTCTGCGTTGTGCAAGCCCGGCAATAGCCGGAAAACCCATCACCAGACTTGCGGCTGGTTTTGTAGAAGTTGTCGGTGTGGAGATTTTGGGAGCAGCGGGGACAGGTTTTGTGATTATCAACTACCATGCACGTATGGTAGCAGAGACACGGAGTGGGTACAAGAGAATACGTACCCACTCCGCATTCAACGATTAGGCATAACCGTGTTTGAGCTCGATCATGCGCTTGTAGCGAGCATCCGAGCCAGGAGCAGCCGCGTCAGTACGAACGGGGAAGTCACCAAGGAAGGTCCAGGTGGCTGCAACGTTGTCCTGCAGACGGTTGAGAGGAGCGCGGATGATCATCTTGCAACGCTCAACGGCAACTTCGATACCGTTGTTTACGAAGCCGACTTCACCCATCTTGCCAATCATGCCAGCTTCCGTGAGGAAGGCAGCGGGGTCCTGGTAGTACTCACGGATGCCGCCGAAGCCCGTGAAGAGCATGCGGTGCACGTCCATACCCGAGGCAGTGCCGTCGTTCTTGACTTCCGCAGCAAAGGGATCGTCAAACGACCAGGTAGCGCCGTCGTACGGGTAGATCGAACGAGCGAGAGGAACCTCGTTGTTCGTCACGAAGAGGCAACCAAGGATCTTGGTGAGCACGAAGTCCTGGTACATGTACGACTCGGGTACACCGGTGTTCATGCGCTGGACTTCAGAGTCAGCGAAGATTGCAGCCTCAGAATCAGGACCCATGTGGACGTGATAGTGACCGTCGGGATGGACAGGCACGTTGGTCCGGCGGAGAGCAGTTACGCAACCGCGGATGTCCTGGAGCGTAGGAAGGTCGGTCGGACCAAGGTCATCAACCTTAGTACCACCGCCAACGAAGCGGCTGTCCGAACGGTCGTACGCGAGTACAGCAGCACGGTCAGACCAAGTTGCAGCAGAGCCGAGAGTAAGCGTACCCGGACCGAGCTCGTCACCAGCAGTATCGGGAGTAAAACCGACTACGGTGTTAGCCGTACCTGCGATGGTGATGCGGAGCGGGTTGCTCGAAGAAACAGCAGCAAATCGCACGCGCGAACCAGCAGCAAGATCAGGCCGACGAGCAGTCGTAAAGCCATTGAGATGCTTCACAGCAAGCGAAGTCGAGCTGGAGCCAGCACCGTTAGCAACGGTCCAGCCTGCGTTAACCGAGTTGTGCATAGCATTACGCACGAGACGGTTAAGGGTCTGAGCAGCCTGCTGGCCGAGCTTCTTGGCGTTCTTCAGAAGGAGGTTCTGAATTGCCATGACGCTGGTAGGCATGTGCATGTCAGCGGTACCCGACCACTGATGCATCTGCGCAAACCACTGCTCAACTGCGTAGCTCGACGGCTCGGGATCAGTACCCGGACGAAGAGGACGCAGGCTCACGGGCATGAGACCTTCACCAGTGAAGATCTGAGTGTCACCAGCTGCGGCGTTCCAGTGCTCTGCCTGAACGTCTGCGCGGTACACCATACCCGGAAAGAGCCCGTCATAGAACGCACGCTCAAGATAGTTCTCCTGAACTAGCGCTCGGATCTCGGGTGTCTGAAGAATCGTACTGAAGTCTACCATTTTACTTTATCCTCTTACTCCAAGTTAGACATAGGTTGCGGGGTTTTTCAAGCCCTTGGCGGCGAATGCCTCATCAAGCTCCTTGCGAGTCATCTTCATCGCATTCTTCTTGATTACGGGCTCACCACCAGTCTTGACCTCAGTCGCCGTGGCAGACTTCGGAGCAGAACCTGCTGGTGCGGTTGTTACAGGCTTCTCTTCGACAACTGGCTCCTTTTTGATCTCATTGAGCGCAGCCCGGAAAATGCCAGGTTTGCGGGCCTTGAAATCCTTGGTGAGCCAGCCAGCAGGATCAAACTGCTTAGCGGAATCAGCGTCGAGACGCTGATAGTGCTTCTGTAGGGAGTTAGTTGCTACGTCGATATACTCGGGGTCAACGTCGGCTTCGTATGCGATCTGGCGAAGCTCCTGCTCAGTCTGAGCGGCAGCCAGTTTCTTCTCAAGAACAGCGATTCGGCTCTTGAGTCCCCGATTTTCGTTAAGCAGTGCTTGATGAGCGTTGCGCAAATCAGCAGCCTGCGCATCGTCCTTGTTCGCTGGGTGTTTAGCCGAGCTGGCTCGGTACTGCGCAATCTGGTCAAGACTCTCATAACCAAGTTCCTTGAGCTTCTTGCTCCAAGCTGAATCCGCAGCCTTACGACCTGCATCACGGTCAGCCTTGCGCTGCTCAGCAATCTTACGTGCCTGATCCATCTTGACCTTGGAGGCGAGTGCAGGGCGATCTGCCTCGTTCTCTTCGGCCTGAGCCTCTGCCTGGGTATCAGGCAGAGTTTCGTTGATGACCTCCTCTACGGACATCTCAACCTCAGGATCAGTAACTTTTGTATCTTCTACGCTCACAAATAACTCCTACAGACGATATTAGCGACCTACGCCCACTGCCGGGTAGTAGTTCGACGCGAGATCAACAGCCGAACGCGGTACATACTCAAGTGTAAACGCGGTCACGGTTGTCGGGAACGTTAGAGACTTACCATCATCAGAGAGAAGAGCAAGTCCAACGTTAGCGCCCGCAGTAGGCGAAAGCGCCGTGGCGCCTGCATCTGCGACTGCATACGAACCAACCGAGTTGGCCGTGCCTGAAGCGGTAACACGGAGAGTCTTCACTACCATGATCGGAGGGAGCAGGTCGCTCGACTCACGATCAAGACCAGTGATGGTCGAAGCAGCACGCACCGCAGAGGTCGTGATGTCGAAAGTGGCCGCAGCGGTGAGACCCGTTGCGACGACCTTGACAGCGCCACCGAGGACGTTGCCGATCTTCATCTTCTGGAGAAGAGTAGGAAGCTTGCCGGCGTTGCCCTTGTTAAGCTCCTGCTGAAGTGTGATGTCTGCTGTAGTCGTAGCCATTTTCTATCGTTTCTCCGTTATGCCTTTTGTCCCATTACTATGAACACTTCCGAGTCTATACCGGAAGTGCGTGTCAAGTCAATTGCTGTGATGTCAACTGTGTCACTTCTCAAGTCGAGAGACGGGTACACAGAGACCGCTTGTGTGCTTCCGACACCACTTGTCAGGCGAACACGAACAGCTGCATCACCTGAACGGATAGACAGGTAGTTAACTCCTGTCAGAGGACCGAGCGAAACTGAAACCGGGGAATCAGAGCTGAGATACACTACAGTGCTGAGGTAGTTTCTGATTGCCATAGTCTCGTCCTTCTGAACGAGGAGAGTTGGCTGGCCAGAGGGGTTACCCGCCGGAGGGCTGATCGTGTCCGATCCAGTTCTTTTTAGGTAGTGTGTGCTCACTTACGCTTCTTCTTCGAGTCCGACTTCATACAATCGCTCTTGACCATCTTCTTGACGAGCTTCTTATCCTCAACCTCGTCGTCGTGGTCCTTCATCTTCTTCACGTTCTTCTGCTTAGCCATTTTCGTTTGCCTATTCGTAAACTAGCTCAGTTCAAACAAGCTCGCCAGCTCTCCATATCCAAGCACCGACCAAAATCGGCTGCACCTCTTGGATCTCACTCTCAAGTGCCTGAGAAACCATGATGGCTTCATCTGGAGAAATGCCCGACAGCAACTGCGGCATTCCATCGTCCCAAGTATCAACGAGCTCCAGTACACGATCAGCATCGTTCTCTGGAAGCTCTTGATCGTCGGACAAGAGCATCTGAGGGTTCATGGCAGCCAGCTGCTCTTCTATTTCGGGTAGATGATTCCGAGTGAGCTCTACAAGGTTCTCCATCTGCTCGGGAGACTTTGTCGCCCCGCCAGGAATCTCAGCCTGTTCTGGAGGAACTTCTTCCATTGGAACGGGATCTTCCTGAGTTTGCCCGCCTATTGGCTGCGGACGGTTTTGACTCCAGTTTTGTAAGTCTGCCATTAATCAACCTCTACAAGCATATAGCACAGAGATCACTTGCTGTAGCGAGCGATATCTGCCAGTGAATCCTCGACACTCCAACTGTCGTCCGCGTCCGTAATCAAGTCTCCAGTTGAGCGATATTGGAGTACTTCCATTAGGGTCTCAACGTTTTCTTCTTGTCCCGATTCGCTGAGAATCTTGGCATAGTTGGGTACCCGCGCACCCTCAGTTGCTCTGCGCAATACATCTCTTGGATTCATCGTCTACCATTCCTTAGTCCACGTTTAGCAAACAGCCTATCAAACTCTCGGGCAATTGGCTCGAAATCTTTGTCTTCCCACTGAGCTTGGTAGCCATGATCTCGCCAGGTTGCTCCCTGCTCTTTTATCTGTCGGTGCACAACAGGGGAAGACCTGAGTCCAATCCACTGAGCGTAGGATCTGGCAAATATTTCAGCGGGTTCAAGCAAGTAGCTAGTGTACCGTTTTCCAATATGGTCTTTTTCCTTGACGTGCTCATTGTGCCGCTTAACAAGTGATTGTACAGCATCGGAGCTGTACATCGCTGTCTTTAGGGCCTTGAGCTCTGCCTGCACTTTGGCGTTCTTCGAGTCGTGCGTACCAAGTGAACTAAGTTTAGGCTTGCCAGAACCAAACAAGTGATGATCCAAAAAGTGACCATACTCGTGCGCCATTGTTGCCGCTGGCTGTTTGGCATACTTAGAAACGTGGATCTGGTTGCTGTTAGGACCTTTACTGAAGTCGTAAATTCCGTTAGAGCCCTCAAGGCTCCCGACAACTCTGATCTTTACGCGGAATAGATTGCTGGGAACGTCGTGTGTCTTGGCGATAGCATTAAGTGCTTCGTCAACGCCCTTGTTAGCCTTGCCGGCCCAGAGCATTCCGTAATGAACAGAGGCAACATCGCGAGGCTTGGCAACAGTTGCGACTGTATGACCGGGACGCTGTACAGGATGTTCCTGATCGGCTACGTAATATGTTTGTCTGTGAGTTCCGTGCTTATCTCGAACAGTAAGCACTTTCTTCTGTAAGTTGGAGCGCATAGCTCACTTACGTTTAGCACGGATTATGTTCTTGCGGCGAAGTGCTTTTCCGGTTTCAGTTGCAGCGCGACCAATATGGCCCTGAACGGCATGTCCAAGAGTTGCCTCGCCTAAAGCCTCGCCAAAGACCTTACCAAACTCAGCGCCTTTGCGAGCACCCCGCTTACCGCCAACAGTAGCCCGACCAACTGAACGACCGACGCGCTGACCAGCGTTACCAACAGCTTTCGCGATGTAGTGTGTTGCAAGTGCTGTACCGACGCCTTCGACGACCCGTTTAGCCATGTTAGCGCCCTCTGTCATGCGCCAACGATTGGCAGCGTGGAGCGCCCCATGAGCGTGCTTGGTGAGTGCAGCTTGCGTTAAGTGCGGCTTGATAGCTTCGCGCTTGTGATAAGCAAGCGCTGCGCCTGCAGCAAGTGCAGCTCCGGCAAGCATCTTGCCGCCATGATTACGAAGAGTGCGCTTTACAGCATCGGTACCACGAACAAGCATAGACCGTTGATAGGTCTTGCCCTTCTTGGTGCGAACTGTGACTCTTTTACGCTGTAGACCCATTATGCACCCCAGCGACTTCCGCCAAATCCTGCGTACCCCGAACTCCAAACACTATGCGAGCGAGTGCGGATATTTGCTCGACGCTGAGCTTCCTGATGCTGCGCGTACGTCTGTCCGAACTGCTGGCGCTGTGCCTGAGGTCTCGGAGTAAAGTGGCTTGTCACATTGTCATTGTGATTGATCGGATTGCTTACAGGCGCATGTCGAGCCGAAACAGTCGGATTAGCAAATGCTCTCGGCTGCGAAGCAGGATGCGTGTGAGCAGCATGGCTCGCAGCAGCATGTGGATTAGCCGCAGGGTTTGGGGGCCTTGCGGTATGTGTTCCGGCAGGAGCTGGAGTCATAGAACGGTGAGGACCGCCAAAGTCAACAGGGACAGCTTGCTGATTCGGGACATGGTTGCCCTGAATTCGCTGCTGAATACCGCTTGCAAGTCTTGCAACATGGCCAGAACCGTGACGATTAGCAAGCCACTCGCCAGCGTGTCCGCCAAGAAATCCACCGATTGCAGCGCCGCCAGGACCAAGCATGCTTCCAATCGCAGTTCCGGCTGTCTGACCGAAGCGCGCTCCCATGTGACTAAGAGCTGCGCCTCCAGCCATGTTTGTCAGGTGACCCATTAGAGCGCCACCATGACCACGTCGGTAGTTCATGATTGCGTCCTTGGCGCGTGACATCAGTGCGTGTCCAACACCAGACTTTTGACCTTGGTTGGCAATTGAGCCCTTCCAAACGCCTGCCTGTCCCATTTTGTGGCGCATTGCAAGCGCACCACCAACAAGTGCAGCACCAGCTATGAGCTTACCGCCATGACGAGCGAGGAATCCGGGCTTATGACCCGGACCCTCGTCATGCAGCTCCTTCTTCCTCCCGGTCCAATAGGCGCGAACGCGCCCATCCTTACCGCGAATTTTCTTTAGCTGTTTGCCTGACTTGTTCAGCTTACGGGCCATTATCGACCTCTACGGCTCATGTACTCTCGCACAAGTCTATCTTCAGTCGCAGTATTTGCACGCTCCTTGCCGGGCGGCGAAGTGCGGGGACGCTCAGACCAAGAACGCCATTGTGAACCTGATCCAAGTGAACGTCCGTGGCCAGGATCTTCATTCTTGAGACCACCGCGCCGGCCGCCACGACCAAGTCTAGAGGCTGCTGCGTAGCCAAGAGCTGCACCGAAAGCTGCACCACCCGCGGCACCAGCTCCGGCGCCCCAAACGCCACCAAGTGCTGCGCGGCTACCCACGTGGCCTGCCACCGCACCAGCGTTACGCTTCAGATAATCCTGACCGTAAGCGTGGTGTATAGAGCGCGGAAGTGCATCAATCTGCGAAGTTCCATAGTGTGTCTGTAGTCCGTGGCGCATGTCGTTATGAACACCACGAGCCGCAGTTGTAGCGCCTAGACCAGCACCGGCTGCGCCGCCAAACAGAGCTCCGCCAACAGCGCCAAGTGTTGCTCCAAGCGCAGCACCGGCCAGACGACGACCGGCGCTGGGCTTGGGGTTATCAGATCGCATGTAATAGGCCCGGCGATGTGTGCCGTGCTTACCGCGAACTGTCTTGTAAACCTTTCTTAGTCCTGCCTTAGCCATCTATCCCTCACTTACGCTTACGCTTTGGTTTTGCTCTGTTCGCGGCGGGAGGTGGCGGGGGCGAAGCTGCGGCAGCAGCATGCTTAGCCGCGTCAGCTCTGCGGTTCATTGCTCCCTGGACGCGAGTAATTGCGCTGTTAATTGCACCGCCAGCGCGACCACGAGCATCGCTTACATGCTCGTGCAGTGCTTTATCCATGCCACGGTTAGACACAAAACCGGCATGTGCACCCTTGGCGATACTCTTTAGGCGCTGTCCAACTGACATGTTGTCTCCGTTGGCTTTTCCATGTCGCCAAGCATTAAGAGCAAGCCCAACACCGCGTCCAGCTCCCATCAACTTGTGTCGATTAAGAGCCAAAGCAGATCCAACAACTAAGGCAGTGCCAGTTGCCAGTGCAATCTTACCTTTATTGCGGCCGACAAAGTTGACTGCGCGGTTAGCAGTCCGCTTTACAGCCTGTCCGGCACGAACCAGCATTGAGCGCTGGTAGACCTTGCCTGACTTACTCCTGACTGTGACTTTCTTTTTGGTTAATCCTGCCATGGCACCTTACCGGGTCGCGCGAGATTCGCGATGTACGAGAATTGCACCCTTTGCAGCGGTCCGACGGTTGCCGCCCAGCTCTCTTACAGCCTTATAGGCGCGGACTCCATACTGTAGGTGTCGTGTTGCGTGATCCACGGCACCAGCTGCTCGAACTGCGGCACGTCCAAGTCGGCCCTTATCGCCGCTTGCGTTCATAGAGGCGCCAAGGCGTGCACCCTGAACTACGCCACGAGCGCGCTCACGAAGTGACAGCTTCTCTCCGTAGTGCTTCTGGGTATTCAGGGCCATACCGACACCACGAGCAGCGCCAGCTATCTTGCTACCATGCTTGATACCAAGATAAGCAGCGCCTGCAAGAGCGGCAGCTCCAGCAATCTTGCCCTTGTGCTTGTTGACAAAGCGGCCAACCTTGCCAGCGGTACGCTTCACAGCCTCACCAGCGCGTACCATGACGGAACGCTGGAAAGTCTTGCCTGACTTACCGCGAACTGTAATCTTTTTGCGAACTAGACCTGCCATTATGTTAACTCCTATTGGTAGTTAACAACAGGCATTGATATCAGGCCAGCTATAAGCTCATATAGCTGATCATATGTTTAACTGCTTACGAATCTTGCGCGCTTCGAGCCAGGACTTAAGTCCGCACCAGCGCTCGCATATCCACCAACGGATAATCCAGCGAGCTAGATAAACAGCAACTGATTCCGTCAATCGGACGGAGGCGTAACTATCTTGGATCTCTTCCTGAACAAGCAGCTCAACGACGGTCTTCTCAACCGTAGCTCCGAGCTCGACGTATCCATCAGTAATTCTTATGGGCTCCACGTTTTAGTCCCGCTAACAAAGCCTTTTCTCGGCTGTTGGTGGCCTTGGTCTGCGGACGCCAGCTCATGCCGATTTCGACACTCGCTGGATAGTTCATCCACATAACCTCTGTGCGGTGTTTCTCTTCTTCACTTTTGGCACCCATTGCTGATGGTGCGTAACGAGTGAAGGAAACCTTTCGCCAGCCCTTTAGTATATCATTGTAAGGTTCATTGTCATATCCGGACAGCGCAACAAGCGAACCAGCTTCTGAACACTCCAGATTGAGCTTGCAAAGCGATTCGTGCCAAGCCTCATCCGGCTCGTGGTCGTAACTCTGTCCTATGCGCGTCGAAGGATGGTACGGAGGATCTTCGTATATGAAACAGTTAGGACCTGCGTACTTACCGATGAACTCCAAAGCGTCAATGCAATCAATTTCGGTTCTGATTAATTGCTGCGCAGCTTCCGCAAAAAGGTCAACGCTGTTCGCAGCTCTGACCGCCAAGTCAGGTCCCTTTGCGCCCTTACGGGCCCAACAAGGGTTGCCGCCTTCTTGACGACCTGCGAAGCCCTGACTCTGGCGCACCCAAAGACGTCTGGCTAGTTCAAGTTCGCCTTCTGGAGAACTGAGATCAAGCCCGGACGCCAACTGCCCGCAAAAGTTCCACTCTTCTTTTGAGTATGGCGTCAATCTGCAGACACGCTCCAGATCTTCCTTCCGATCACGAAGAACTCGAAAGAAGGTCATTACACCGTTGTTTATGTCATTAACACATTTGCTCTGATAAAGACCGTCGGGAACAGCAAAGAATATCCCGCCGCCTCCAAAGAAGGGTTCAACGTAACACTTAGGACCTTTTGGAAAGTGTGAGATTATCTCGGGGGCAATTTGAGACTTGCCCCCGAGATAAGGAAGAACCTTAGACATTAGCGACCGCCTCGACCTCTACCGCCAGCTGCTCTGCCACCGCCGTGAAGACGCTCGCGTCC